>Ga0209369_1000060_pt1 | contig 270269 bp, 241 predicted proteins | sample EBPBio142010_DNA_FD_185865 | JGI IMG/M metagenome (GOLD analysis project Ga0209369, IMG submission 185865) | Wastewater treatment Type I Accumulibacter community from EBPR Bioreactor in Madison, WI, USA - Reactor 1_10/4/2010_ DNA (SPAdes)... | ecosystem: Engineered > Bioreactor > EBPR >... | reverse complement strand
TACATCACGCTCAAGTTGTTAACGTCATTGGGCCATCTTATCGGACAAGAAATCATTTCAAGTCTGAGTAAAATTGTACATTTTTATATGATCAAAATTGTACATTCTAATGTTGACATTTATATACTTGATTTTACACATGTTTATTACTAATAAAAAGACAATAAATAGCCCTATAATAATAACCTGCCTTGCTAAAACTAACAAAGTATCTCTAACATCGCCCAAACGATCCGCTTCTAGGGGGATATAAATAAAATTAATTAAATTATGAGTCCTTCCATAAGTTAATATAATTCCAACAGCAAATAAAATAAACAAAATATAAACATACAAATTTCCACTGAAATATAGTTTATCTATGTTAAAAGTCTTTATATTATTATTTCTCTCTGCATGAAACCAAAACATACAAAATAACGAAATAGTAAATATCTCAACTATCATTAATAGAATAGAAAGTTCCAAGGAATCAACCTTGGGATTTATATAAGTAAATCCTACATCTTCGCCTGCAACTGCAAGAACTGGTGGCATTAGAACAAATCGAATCCACTGAACAATTATTATTCCATAGATCGTAAATGGAAATCTTCTTCTTCTTAAATTCATAAATATGACGAAATATACGAAAATATATATTATAGGAAAGCTGATCATTCCATTATAACCATTTTTATAATTATCAAAATAAAGCAAGGTAATAATAAAACTTATAAAAGAAGATATAAAAATACCAATATTAAATATATCCAACTTAATTCTCATTCTAATCTTCCTCATTTTTATTATTAAACGTAATTTCTAACAATTTCTCAAAAGTTTTATTTGATTCTTTTATGCAATCAATTTCATAATCACACTGTTCTTTTAGCTTCACGAAATTTAACGAATGGTACCAGTCATAAAAATCATCTGCTAAAGAATCAAAATTGCAATCAAAAGCATAACCTACACCAGACTTACATGAAATTTCTTCCATAAATGTTCCCTTGAAAACTAAAATAGGGACATTCATGTAAAGCGCATAATAATACTTTGTTGATATTGCAGTGTCCAAAGCAATATTATTGTAACCATACAAATTATTTATTACATCTGCCCTCTTCAAAAGTTCACAAGTTTCTTCAATTTTAAACCCTTTAACAAACTCAACATTCCATATTTTTTTCTCTTTAGCATACTCTTCTAAATATTGCGATCCTTCTCCAAAAAATTGAATTAAATATCTTGAATCATTACCTAAGGCGTCAATTAATTTCTTATCAATATTAAAAAATCTTACATATCCAATAAAACATACATTTATAGGTTCACCATACTTCTTTATAGTTGTTTTAGATTCACATTTACTAAGTAGAACTTCATTAAAACTATGAATTGTTAAATAATCATTTTCAGGTAAAAAACATCTATATCCATCTGATGAAATAGTTGTAAAATCAGCATTTAAAACAGCTTTTCTAACTCTTAAATAAACAAAAGGATTTTTCTCCATGCAATAATCTCTTATATTTAAACAGTATCTTCCTTTATATCTTTTGGAAAGATAATCTGCAAACATTATTGCAGTTTCTGTTCTCCAAACTATAATATAATCATACTCATTTTCATTAATTATTTTTTGAGAAAAACTCTTAAATTTCGAATACACTAAAATTTTCCATATTTTTTTCCATTCACGATTAATCTTTATTGGGTATCTGTAGACTCTCTTTGCTGTTGTATATTCTTCTTCGTTATATTTATCAATATAGATAATATCGTATTCAATACCGTATTTATCAAAATAAGATGTATATAATGAAATTAGCGACATGTGTTTTATATTAACTATACTTAAAATGCAAATTTTCACCCTATTCCCCCCAAATAACTCTATTCACATAATCTGTGTATGACAATATTATTCTCATTACTTTATCCGATATATTTGGCATACTATAATCTGCTACTAATCTTAAAATGTTTTTTTCTTGAGTCTCTAAAATTTCTAGTCCTTGCATAATTCTTTCTTTTTTTAATCCCACCATCATAACCGCTGCTTCTTCCATAGCCTCAGGCCTTTCGTGTGCTTGTCTGATATTCAGTGCTCTAAAACCAAGAATCGATGATTCTTCACTGATTGTTCCACTATCACTTAGAACAGTCTTAGCATTTATTTGTAATTTTACAAAATCATTAAACCCTAATGGTTTCATAGTCTTAATAAGCGGATTAAACACAATTTCTTTAGCTTCAATCATTTTTCGAGTTCTAGGATGTGTACTCATAATAATAGGCAATTGATATTTTTCAGCGATTGTGTTTATGCTCTCCACTAAATCCAAGAAATTTACTTCAGAACTAATATTCTCTTCTCTATGAGCTGATACTACGAAATACTTCTCTGCAACCAGGCCAAATCTTTCTAGCACATCTGATTTTTCAATATCTTCTTTTCTAGAATTAAGGACCTCGAACATTGGGCTTCCAGTTTTAATAATTCTATCAGCAGGTAAGCCTTCCCTTAAAAGATATTCTCTTGCGATATCACTATAGGTTAAGTTAATGTCGGCTATATGGTCAACTATTTTTCTGTTCGTTTCTTCTGGAACCCTCTGATCAAAACATCGATTTCCTGCTTCCATGTGAAAGATAGGAATATGTCTTCTCTTCGCAGCGATAGCACACAAACAGCTATTAGTATCACCTAATACTAAAAATGCATCAGGTTTAACTTCATCTAATATAGGATCCATTTTTATGAGTATATTACCTATCGTTTCTACAGCTGTTCCAGTTGCTGCATTTAGAAAATAATCCGGCTTTTTTAGATTAAAATCATTAAAAAACACCTCATTAAGCTCATAATCATAGTTCTGTCCAGTATGAACTAGAACGTGATCAATCGCCTTTGAGTCATTTAATTTATTTATTACAGCTGACAGTCTAATTATTTCTGGTCTAGTGCCTACAACCGTCATTACTTTTAGTCTTTTCATTCACTATACCTCCAAATAATAAGTATCCGGCTTTTCAGGATCAAATGGCTCATTGACCCACATTATCGTGACCATATCTGTATCACCAAGATTTTCGATATTATGTGTATAACCTGTAGGGATATCTACCACTTCCATTTTTTCTCCACTTACGAAGTACTCTATTACTTCTTCAGAATATATCCTTCTAAACCGGATAACGCCATTACCACTAACTACTAGGAACTTTTCGTTTTTCGTATGGTGCCAATGATTACCCTTTGTAATCCCTGGTTTAGAAATGTTAATAGATACTTGTCCACGGTCACGTGTTCTAATAAACTCTGTAAATGAACCACGCTGATCAACATTCATCTTTAAGTCATAGCTAAATTGGTTTTCTGGTAGATAGCTTAAATATGTGCTATATAGCTTCTTGGAAAAAGAATCTGACATATTAGGAACTGATCGATTCTCACGACTATTCTTAAATGAATAGATTAGTTCCACTATTTCTCCGAGTGATATTGTATGTACTACCGATACTTCACAAAATGTATCATTCTTATTTTCTTTACCTTCTAAAGCATTAATTAGCTCATTAACAACATCATCTATATAAACCAGATTCATTAATATACTTGGGTCATTAACCTGTATAGGAAGACTATGTGCAATATTATGACAGAATGTTGCGACTACGCTGTTATAGTTGGGTTTACTCCATTTACCAAACACATTAGGGAACCTGTAAACCAGTACTTTTGCTCCTGTTTCAGTACTATAGGAAAACAAAAGATCCTCACCGGCTTTTTTACTTTCTCCGTACGGATTGCTTAGTTTTGCTTGTATGGATGATGAAATCATAACTGGGCATGTGTTATTGTGCTTCTTAAGAGTATTTAAAAGGTCTGAAGTAAACCCAAAATTCCCAACCATAAATTCCGACTGTTCTTTAGGGCGGTTTACACCAGCAAGATGATAAACAAAATCAGCCTCTTTACAGTAGAGGTCGAGTAATGATGCTTCTGTTTCTCTGTCAAACTTATAGATCTCATGATAGCCTCTATTATTTAGTTCAGCCACCAAATTCTTACCGATAAATCCACTAGCACCCGTAACTAAAATTCTCATTATTTCGACCAACCTTCTAATTGTTCTCTAACGTAATCAAGCTGTAAAAGCCTTTTCTTAACTTGTTCTACGTTTAATCTTTCAGTATTGTGTGAATTGTACTCCTCTTCAGATGATAAACATTTATCACCTTCAACGAAGTACTTATCATAATTAAGGTCTCTCTTATCTGCTGGAACCTTATAAAAACCACCCATATCTTTTGCCACGACATGCTCTTCTCTCGTAAGAAGTGTTTCATAAAGTTTTTCACCGTGTCGAGTACCGATTACTTTGATTTCATTATCTACATTGAAAAGTTCTTTGATTGCTATTGCTAAATCACCTATGGTTGATGCAGGTGACTTTTGAACCATAATGTCACCCGCTTCAGCATTTTGAAAAGCAAAAACGACGAGTTCAACAGCTTCATCTAGGCTCATTAAAAATCTCGTCATATTGGGATCCGTTACTGTCAGAGGCTGGCCATTCTTAATCTGATCTATAAACAATGGAATAACTGACCCTCTAGATGCCATAACGTTACCGTATCTCGTTCCGCAAATCAATGTTCTTTCAGGATCAACCGTTTTAGCCTTTGCAACAAATACTTTCTCCATCATGGCTTTAGATATCCCCATCGCATTGATTGGGTATGCGGCTTTATCAGTTGATAAACATATTACTTTTCTAACGCCCATTTCAATCGCACCGGTTAATACATTATCAGTTCCGATAACATTTGTTTTAACCGCTTCAAGAGGAAAAAATTCACAAGAAGGCACCTGTTTTAGCGCAGCTGCATGAAATATGTAATCTACACCATGCATTGCATTTTTAACACTTGCGAGATCTCTTACATCGCCTATGTAAAACTTAAGTTTATCATTCTTATATGTTTTTCTCATATCGTCTTGTTTCTTCTCATCACGAGAAAAAATACGAATTTCTTTAATGTCTGTTTCTAAGAATCTTTTCATGACTGCATTGCCAAAAGATCCAGTTCCACCAGTAATTAATAAAGTTTTATCTTTAAACATTTAAGCCTCCAATGATTTCAATTCATGGTTCAACTTACTGATAAATATTTGCTTACTGAAATTTTTAACATAGTATTCTTTAGAATTTATGCCCATTTGAACTTTGTCACTACTTTCATGAAATTCAATCATTAATTTTGCTAATGATTCCTCATCCTCTGCATCACATACAAGACCACATTTTGCTTCATTTATAAGATTATTTGTTTCACCATTAATTGCTCCAATTATTGGTTTCCCCGCAGCCATGTAGGATTGAATCTTACCTGGTAAAGTCATAGATAAGATTTCATTATCTTTTAATGTAATTAACATCGCATCAGCAATATCATAATATTTAGGCATTTCTTCTACTGGTTTTCTTCCGTAAAATACAACGTTCTGAGTATTTAGAGCTGTTGAAATTTTTTTACAATATTCTAAATTACTACCATCTCCAATAATGTGGATTTTGATTTGATTAACTTTCGCAACAAGTTTTGCTGCCTTAATAATAGTATCTACGCTTTGCATATCACCAATATTACCAGCGAAAACAAAGTCAGTAGTGTCTTTTGCCATAACTTCTAGAATCATCTCTTTTTCATCCCTATTAAACAAATCTTCAGCATACTGAGGTAAATGATTAATTATTTTATTATCAACCTTAAAATTATCAATAAAATAGGACTTAAACATTTTTGATGTGACTAAAATTGAATCACATTTTTTATAAATAAATTTAGAGATATGGAAAAAAATTCTATAAATAAAACTGTTTTGTTTTATACCACCAGCAGCAAGACTATCTGGCCACAAATCTAAACAATACAATAATACTTTTGTTTTGTTTTTCATTTTATGTAATATAGCGGGTAATCCCATCATTACCGGAGATAATTGATTGACAAAAATCACATCATATTTCTCAGGAAGAGTATATGTTTTTACCGAAGCGGATATAGCATAACTAAAATAATTAAGAAATAGTTTAAGTTTCGATTTTCCCCGACCAATTTCAAAACATCGTATAATTTTAACGCCATTTCTTACCTCTAGTCTTTTTTTGCCTTTTCTATATTCTTTAAGAATAACTCCTTCTGGATAATTGGGTAATCCAGTTAGGATAGTGACGTCATGTCCTTGATCAACTAACGATTCACAAATATCGGTAATTCTAAATGGTTCTGGATAATAATATTGACAAACAACTAAGATTTTCATCTATTTTGACTCCTGTTCGAAATTATTAATTAATTTTTTTTTCTTCCTGTCCCACCTTCAACTACACCTTCACTTCTAAGCACACTAAATATAGTCCCAAAGAAACATCTAACATCCATCATAAACCCAATCTCCTTTGCATACTCGCCATCGAGTTTTGCCTTCACATCAATCTCAAGTTCATCTCTACCATTAATCTGAGCCCATCCTGTAAGGCCTACAGGAACATTATTAGCACCATACTTGTCACGTTCTGCTATGAGATCGTACTGATTCCAAAGGGCTGGACGTGGACCGATGATACTCATTTCGCCTTTGAAAATATTGATAATCTGTGGTAGTTCATCGAGACTGGTTTTGCGTAGGAACTTGCCTACTTTAGTAATCCACTGCTCTGGATTAGCTAATAGATGTGTCGGCGTATCCTTCGGTGTATCGATCCGCATGGTTCTGAATTTAAGGATATTAAAATGGCTCTTATGGACTCCCACACGTTTCTGTTTAAACAGTACAGGACCTTTTGAGTCTAGCTTAATGGCGATGATAATCGCTAAAAAAATGGGTGATAAAACGATTAATCCGATTCCGGACAGTAAAATGTCGATTAATCTTTTGATTTTAAGGTAATTCATGGTATTGCTCCTATGTAAATCATATTTAGTTTTGAGATTTAACGACCTCACCAGCATCTACTTTGGTGAGATTTTTTATGTGACTTCCTGCCATGATGACAGCTCCTGTGTTAATGTGACAGCATTTATCGATAGTGACATCATGATCAATTAATGTTCCTATACCGATTATCGTTCCTGCTTTTATCCTAGCTCGAGTATTTACTACAGCATTTGGTAATATGGCGACACCTTCTTCTATAATAGCGGAGGGGCTCACATAGGCTCTCGGATGAACCAGCGCGGGGATGTGATAGCCTAGTTCTTTAGCATTCAAAAACCAGGTATGTCTTAAGGCGTTATCACCGAACGCGACGAATGCATCAGTGTATGACTCTTTAAACCGCTTAAGTTCATTACAGGTTCCGATGGCGATATTTGACCTGTCATCGATAAAATCGATTTTCTTATAGATTCCCAGTGCTTGTGCGGTTTCTTTTACAACGTGACCGTGTCCACCAGCGCCGATAATTAATAAGTTCATGGTTGCACCTCTTAAAATGTACTTCACATGCGTTATCCCACTCATTTCGCCCCACCTCTGTGCGGCGGGAGGATTGGCACAACGCCTAATTTATCATAGCAAACAGTTAATACTATAAATTATACATTTTGCATAGAAATGTCACTTGCGCAGCTCGGTGAGGTAGGCCCGGAACTCGGCGTTCACGGGGTTGTCGCGGATGCGTAGGTTCATGGGTGGGTTATAGGCGGCGAGGAGCTGGAGCTCTTCTCCATCTATGTCCTCTGTGGGGAGGTAGAGGAAGTAGAGGTTTTCGTAGATCCAGGCACTGAGCTGGGCTTCGTGGTCGCTGGTGAACTGGTAGGTGCGGCGTGTGAGGTGATGGCGGTCCAGTGCTAGGAGCGTGCCGAGGCTCTTTCTCAGGGTGGAGTTTTGCGCGGTGAGCTGTAGGTGATCCTTTAGGCGGGCGCGAAGGTTGTTCGTGGTGCCGATATAGAGGATGGGGCTGCTCTTATAGTAGTTAAAGGTGGCGGTGCGCAGCGGGATGGGCAAATCCTGTAGGTAGTTCGACAGGGTTACCACGACGCCAGGTGTCTGCGGGACGACCCGGAGTTCTTCGATTTTCGGACTGAACCGATTATACAGCTTAAACGATCTGGGCATGATGTCCCCCCTTCGGTCTATGGGGAATCACTTTGGTGTTCAAAAACGACGAATAGCCTCGGTGTTTACCGAAGCTTATGGTGTATGGGCTTTTCAGTTTTAATATGTAATGCAGTCCATAAATATGTATCGTCAGCGGGACGCCTTTGAACCCTCATAGAGATCCTCACGTTAATAATTTATTCACAATTCGCGTATCGCATTTAGGATAACATTTTTTGCCCCTAAGTTCAATGCGTGATGGGCATAAATCAGGGGTGTAAGGGGGCATTTAATCATACGATTTAGCAAGGTATGTAAGAAAATTTTATCACCTCAACATAGGGTGTAAGTCCTAGGGAAATGCTGGAAACGAATGAAATGTAAGGTAATGAAAGATGTCTTTTTTGACAGAGATGGTTATAATAAAATCGGTTGCGCTATATGCGCCACCATTTTGAACTCTCGTTATAAGGAAGGTTAAAGAAGATAATGAACGAAAGTATACAGATGATGGCCATTCATTTATGGATAATCCTAGGAGCAATTCCCCTATGTACGCTGATGCTTAATCCAGAGATAAAGCAGATGAAACTGAAGCATACTATCGGCTTTTGGTTATGTCATGCAGCCACTATACCATTTTATTATGTGCTTACCCCGTTTTTAAGGATCCCGCTTTCTCTTTTCATAGTCGCTTGTTCTTTAGTGCTGTTCGGGCGCATCAACCTTAACCAGTCCATGTGGATCAGTGCCATCGCCATGGGAATTTTATTTATGATGGATATCGTTATAAGTGCGATCGTGCCATTTGCTATTGATATGGTATATTCAAGCAACCCTATGACTGCATGGCTGGGCGTTATTCTGGTAATCATATCCTATCTGGTCTTCTTAGGGATCGTTTTTCTACTGCTGAGAAAGCACGTCCATAAGCTTATACAGAACAAGTCTTATATTAAGCGCTATCAGATTACGCTATCGGTGGTAACACTCGTCGTCACTGTGATCATCATCCTGTTTCTATTACTTACCTCTCCGAACTTCTATTACGGTGAGGCACATCCGGCATTATTTACAGGGTTCTTTATCGCGCTGATAGCGGCCGGTATCGCCGCCATCATTATCCTAGACAAATACTTTAAGAAAATCTATGAGCTGAATCAGATTAAGGCGCAGCTCAGTGGCGGAAAAAAAGCGGCTCCGAGACGAACCCCTTTTGAGGAGAGCATCGAGTTTGAGCTCTATAACATGGACTTCGAGGAGCTGTTCTCTGATGACGTGGAAATCCAGAACGCCATCTACTCAGGTCCTAACAGTCATATCTACGTGTTTCAGCATAAATCGGATCAAAAGCGTTTTATCTTAAAGGCCATCGAAAAGCAAAATGGCATCCAGTATAACTTCGATGTCCTTAACTCTCTGGACCATCCGAACATCGCCCCTATGGTGAAGTGGCGTGAGGGCGAAAAGTATTACTTTATCGTGAAGGCTTATGCGCCTGGTCGAGATGCGTACTCACTGGTAAAGGAAAATGGGCCGTTTAATGTGACGGATGCGCTAAAAATCATCCGTCAGCTATGTGATGCGCTTTCGTACCTTCATCATCAGAATCCACCTCTTATCTGCCGTGATGTGAAACCTAATAATATCGTGCTAGATGAAGCGCTGACGCTGTCACTTATCGATATCGAAACCCTGCGGAAGACTTCCGACACCAGTGATGCGGATACCTTTATCGTGGGCACGAAGGGCTATGCTGCACCTGAGCAGTACGGCTTTTCCCAGACTACAGCTGCGTCCGACATCTTCGGAATCGGAGCCACACTGTATTTCCTGCTCACTGGTGAGGACCCTGATCATAAGCGGATTTCGCTGCTTCATACATTAGGTGATGATGAGCTGCCGAGTCTGGCGATAAAGCCGCTGATCCCGGTGATTCAAAAGTGCATGGCCTTCTCACCTGCTGATCGGTATGTATCGGTGGATGTGCTGGTAGAGAGTTACGAACAACTTAATTATTCGTTTTAAGGGCAAAATAAAGGAACGCTTATGCGTTCCTTTATTGTTAATTAGTCTTTTTCTTTCTCGCTAAAACTATTTACAAAATCTTCGACGATATCTTTTTTTATATAGCAGGATGTTCGATTACTTGCCAGCTCATATGCAAGAAAGCTAAGTTCACAAAAATCTAGGATACCTAATGCAAATGCCCTTTCTAGAAGTCCAAGAATACCAATATGTTTAATATCATATAAAAGACAGGCCTTCTTCACGAGAGCGTCATTACTGTTACAGTAATATTGGAACTGTGCTGCGATAGAAATTGCTGATTTATCTTGAGCTGACAAGTTTCTAAAATCATAATTAGTCGTTAACTTCTGATAAATATCGTAACCTCTTTCAGTGTCAATTACACTTACTTGAAAATCGAAACGGTCTACTTCCTTTTTTACTTCGTCGGGAAGTTCAGTCTGATAAATTTGCAAAGGAATCGATACGAGTGCAAATGCATGAAATAGTATATCCAACCGCTTAAGCTCATATAGATTAACTAGAATATTATTATCAACAACGGCTGAGCTTTCAAGCAAATCTCTCGTAATGATCATCTGCTCCACTCCATTTCTTGATGATTTTCCTAGTTTCCATCATATCTAGCCCTAAAACTTCAGCAATTTTATTCGAACTTATTTGCTCACTCACATATAAATTTTTCAAGAATGAAACTAACCTTACATTCTTATCCAAATGATTTGCATGCGCTATTGGAAACGGTTCAAACTTCAGCCAGTTATTTTTATTCGCTTTTGCCCAGAACTCAGAGGATTGCTTTGGGGTTATTAAATCATATTTCCTTAATGCTATATAGAGTGTTTGAATACTCACTTTAAAATGGTTTTTCATTTCAAACACATCCACATTTTTGCCTCGAATGTCAATGTACTCCTTCACAAGTTGCCTTGGCAGTAAAAAATATCCTGCGAAACTATTAACAATTTTTTCTTTTAGATCAGCGTTACTTAGGTAATACGGGTTATACTCCATACTTTTGTAATCAGCGTGATGAAAAAGCAAATGCCCATATTCATGGAAAAGAGTAAACAATTGTCTTTCCTCAGGAATGGTTTTATGTGAGTTTATGAAAATAAAACTACCAAATAGTTCTGATAAGGATGATGCACCGAAAAATGATTCATTATCAAAGTGACAAGAAATAACATTAATGCCTTTCTCTTCTACAACACTATAGTAATTATCCGGTATACTAGCTTCGATATTAAAATACTTTCTTTGTTCGTTAGCCACTTTCTCTAAAAAAGTTTCATCTTCATCATTCAATTTCTTTGAATCAAGGTTAAGTGAATATTTAGGTGGGATGTAATTATATTTTGGTTTTCCGACTACATCAATGTATTGACTGTACTTTAATTTGATTTGATCGACATCAACTTCGTTAATTGCAAGTGCAGGTTTATCAGCTCTAAATAGAAATGGTAACTCTTCAGAATTGTTACTGAAAAAATAATCGAAAGGTTTATTAAAGTACTTGGCAATGATTGAAAGTTTCTCACTATCTATTACTTGCTCGCCTCTTAAGTATTTCGAAATAGTTGGGTGGGTTACACCGAGCAATTCTGCTAATTGTCTGTTTGAAATCCCATTATCATTCATTAAACGCTCAATACTGTTACCGATAGATTCTGAAATAGTCATATTATCATCTCCTTGTATACATTTTACCACTGCGCGTGGATTATATCAATATTTGGTAATTATTTTTACCACGCATTGTACTAAAGTATCAACAGATTAAAAAGAACGCTGTTTGTATGGTTAACAAACAGCGTTCTTTTTGAGTTTGGTTATGAGATATGGTTATTGAATCAAGGATTTAAGCAATAATGTTAGGACTTTTGTTACTTCTGCTCGGGTCGCATTTCCTTTAGGATCAAAAGCGTTATTAGCTTTTCCATTTAGGATCCCTGCACGCTGCATCGTCGTTACAGATTCTTTTGCATAAGGCGCGATTTCAGAAGCGTCTTTGAAGGTGATTGCTGGCTGGCCTTCTTCGAGTGAGGTCAATTCTACTTTCTCTAAGTACTTCGCTAAAATCACTGTCAGATCCTGACGAGAAATCGGCTGGTTCGGAGCAAACGTCATGTCACTCATGCCTGCTATGATGCCTTTTTTATACGCCCAGTATACGGATGCAGCATACCAGTCATCCGCTTTCACATCTTTAAACACTGCCGCCTTAGGAATGGTTAATTCCTCCCCAGACATTTTTGAGAGGATGGTAACCACCTCAGCACGGGTGATTTGAGCGCTAGGACTGAAGCTTAGTGGTGCTTTCCCGTTTATTAGATTTCTACTGGAGAGATAGGAAACGAATTCGAAATACCAGTCTTTTTCGCTGACATCGCTAAAAGTGATCGGATTATAACCGACGGCGTATTTCGAAAAGTGGTTGGTGGTAAACGTAACCTGACCGTTTTCATATTTACTCTTCATGGTCTTTACCTTACCGTTTGCGTCCAAGTAATACACGAGGATGGCATTTGGATTCTCCCCTGCTTTTAACATGTATGGGATACTTACAGTTATAGAACCACCACCAAACTGGCTGATGGGTTTGCCGTCTACAGCGACTTTGAACTCGTAAATCGGACGATCACCGATCTGTTTTTTAAGGCTTTCATCCATGACAGGTACTGCCACTGGTTTTGCAGTGACTTCCAGATCGCCTGTGATGCCGATTTTCTCTAATGCTTTTGAATCGAAAATCATGGAGATGTCGCCTTTGATTTCCAGTTTGTCCACTTCCTTCAGTTCTGACAAAGGTATTTGATAGCTTCCAGTGGCTTCAAACGACCCCTTAACCACGACTTCCAGATTAGGTTCTGTTGGTTTTACTGGAGGTACAGTTACAGGTGGCGTCACTACGGGTGGTGTAGTATCAGGTGGATTTGGATTTGAGGGGTTTGGTGGATTTCCGTTATCAGCAGCGATGGTAAATGTGGCTGTCGTATATTCACCGCCGCTATAATTGGCCAGTTTTACTTTATAGGTACCGGCAACATCGGCATTAATCGCTTCAAAGATTACAGTGAATGTGCTGTTATCCAGTAGCCTGCTGGTAAAATTGATCAAGTCGCCATTTGGTTTATATACAAATAAGGCTATAGCGGTATTCGTCGTCTCGCCTTCTATCGTTAAGCGCTTGGATTCTTTATCATAGGTCGCACTGATATTTGAAAAATCAGTAGCGGCCCACGTGGGAATACTCCCAATAATCATCATCAAGATGAGGAGTATAGGTAACCATTTTTTCATAATATGCTCCTTCGATTTAAGTTTAATCACTACCATGGATAATTGCCAAATCCACCGTTAAATCCGTCGCCAATACCATACTTGACGCCGCCAAATGTATCTGCCTCCATACTGATATCCCCTTCGATTAAAGTGGCGCAGACCATGTTCGGATAGTTTGGCGAGGTATTGGTCATATCGATTTCACCGATATAGGCTGCCCATTCTCCATAATTAAGATAGGGTTGTGTCGCGGGAGAAAAGCTTAAAACACGCGTTTCTAATAGTACCTTATCAGGCTGGATACCATTTTCAAAATCAAATGGCGCTTGATAATAGAGCATAATGAGTGCTTTCGGGTTTTGAACTACGAAGCTATCGTCTGGCAAGTAAAATACATAAGCTTTTTCAGTGTTTCCACCATCTCTTTCTGTACCCACACTTACGACCTTTTTACTGATTCTAATATAAATATCTTTCGTTCCACCAGATTTTAAAGAAACGGAAAACGTAAAATCACTACTCGGAGAAATATCATCCAAATTCAGCTTAAAGACCCCGTTTTCTAGAGATTCGATACGCGAATCCTCTACTGGGGCTACTAACTCATCAAACGCTGTATATTCCGTATTTGATAAAGATAGAAGGACATGTGTGGCACTTACATAAACGTCCTTATCGACATAATAACTGTCCGGCGCCTCATATACACCTACATCACTGTGGTCCCATTCGCCCACACGCTGGCTTGTTTCGATTCTTAAACCGTTGTAGTGAGGTTGAAAAGCATTGATAATAACCGTCTTCTCTTGATATTGGTACTGGTCGTTTAAGTAACCGATCACCAGGTAGATTCTAGCGACGCCAGAACTCGCATGAAACATAACGTCTGTATCTGAATTACTACTACTACCATTAACTTGTAAGCTATGCACTTTAATACTTCTGATGACGTTTAGTGTGTTATTATTTGCCTGCGTCGGGCTAAAATGAAGCTGAGTGATACTCGCATTGTTCACTAATTCTGGTGAGATGCGTTCAGGCAAATCGATGAAATACTCTTCAGTTCCAGCTAGTAATGTGATCTCTGAAAGTCCTTCTACCGTCAGTTCTGGCATACTGTCCCATGTGCCGACATTGCCCTTTAGTTGAATCTCTTCTAAAGTATTAAGTGCGAAAGAATCTTCCGTAACGGTGATACTTTCACCTACGGTTAGTGATAAAAAGCGTACAAATACCGAATCACTACCTGCTAAATTGATGCTCTGTTCTTCGTTTTCATTCAGTCGATAACGAACTGTTAAATCATCTGAAGGATTTACTGCGATTTGATTCACCAAACCCGCTTCTATCGCTGCCTTATCATAAGTAAACGTTTCATTATTCGCGATAACAGTAAGAACGTCTGCATCGCCTAATATGTGCCCATCCGCTAAAATCGACTTGATAAATAGCGCACCATTAGGAACTTCTGAATCTTGATTTCCCGGATTTTCGAGTCCTTCTCTCGGAATGACTTCAGACGAATCCACTGCAGTAAAAGTAATGACACCATTTCCAACTGCTATGATCAGTCCACAGATTACGCTAGTTGTTTCTGCGTATCCCGCATAATCCGAGATTAAATCTTCATCTGTAAAACTGTTATTCCCATCAATATCGATCATCACCTTTACTGTAACGCCCGATGAAACGGCAAATGCCACATCACCCAATAGATTGCCCGACCACATGATTTGGGTAATCGTACCATCATATATACGCATAAGGTTCTCGTCACCCTCATTAAATATAAGGCGTACGCTCGTCTCTGGTGCATAGGGGCTATCATCGTTTACCACATAGCGAAGTTGACTAACCCCTTCTTCACCAAATGTTACTAATCCAGGTACTTGTGCGATTATGAGCAAAAGGCTCATGACGACCATCATTACTTTCTTCATGCATTATTCCTCCCCTTAAATTAACATGTTTTGCAGCTGATATTTGCAATTACACACTATGAAGATTATATGGAAATTTAATGCAGAAGTTCTGTGCAATTTGCATAAAAAAATCACCCTGTGTATTTACAGGATGATTGATGATCGTTAAAGTTTTTCGATGGTTTCGAGGTCGAGGCCGGTGTTTTCTTGGATGGTTTTACTGTCCATGCCATTATTTTTCATTTTTTTAGCGACTTGTTTAATTCCTTCATTAATCCCCTTGTTCGTAGCATCATCAAGCCTTTGAATTTGATCCATGATGCCCATTTGAAGGTTTAAGGCTTCATAATACAAATCTGGATCATCTTTAATCGATTCATATTTTTCGATCGCCTTTAATAAATGCTCAGGCAAATCTGTTCTATCTTTTAATGCCATTAGATCGCCCTCCTTCCTTAGGCTAAGGAACTCAGCCCAATCAATCAAAACTTCGTTCTCTATAGCTCTATTATATGCGTTAAGCTTTGAAAGTTCAAGGAAATGGAATTGACTACGCATTTACCATGTGAAGCGATTTCATTGACATAACGAATAATCGAGCGTATCATATGAATATATTTAAATTATATTCATATTTTTTCGAGGTGAGCATGCCTAAAATTTATTCTGATGATAAAAAACAGGCCATTAAGGCGAAACTGATGCATGAGGCACTGAACTGCATCCGAAATGAAGGCTACAAACAGCTAAGAATCGAGGATTTAACGAAAAAGGTCGGTATCGCTCAAGGAACGTTTTATCACTTTTTTAAATCCAAAGAGTCGCTTCTCGTGGAGCTCGCACTCGCGTATCAAACGTTCATAAACGAACGTGTCCATGAGATCATTCGGATGAAAGGCTCAGTGGACAAAGGCGACTTTGCTCTACTTTATCAGCAGATGTTTCTCAGTGATGAAGCAAATGTATTTCGCTATTTGAAGCGCGCTGATATCGAGCACCTCATGTCACGGCTACCTGTGGAGACGACGAAACTGATGGAAGCCAGCCGTACGACCATGCTCACCACACTGGAACACATTAGTAGCCCTCGTGCTCATGTGAACATGCAGCTGGCATTTAACCTGATACAGGTGATGAACATCGCCGTGGAAAACCGCGATTTGCTCGTGGAAACGGCCTATAAAAGCACCATACATCTACTCGTGGACCAGCTCGTCGAAATCGTGTTCAATACAGATTTGGAGGTAACTTATGCGCTATAAATCGTTCGGCAACCCCGCACTTCCCACTATTTTATTGCTTCATGGCGGTGGTCTCTCTTGGTGGTCATGGAAGCCCGTCATATCATCACTAGAAAAGGAGTTTCACGTCGTCGCGGCGATCATCGATGGGCATGGTGAGGATTATGAAACGCCATTTGAAAGTATCGAGGCTGCTGCCGATAAAATTCTCGATACCATCGAAAAAGAATATGATGGCCATGTCCATGCTATCTGTGGTCTGTCCATCGGCGCACAAATTACTGTGGAACTGCTTTTTAAGAAAAAGGACATCACGTCTTATGCCGTAATCGAAAGTGCCCTGGTTTTTCCGATTAAAGGGATTACCCTTTTAACAGTGCCTACTTATAAGCTTTTTTACGGGCTTATTAAACAGAAGTGGTTCTCTAAGCTACAGGCGAAATCCCTTTATGTACCTAAGGCGCTATTTGATGCGTATTATGAGGATTCCATCAAAATGACGAAGGCTTCACTTATTAATATGACCCTTTCAAACGGAAACTATGGTGTTAAAGACGGGCTTTCATTAACCAGCGCAAAGGCTTTAATTCTCGCAGGTGAAAAGGAACTCGAACTAATGAAAAAGTCTGCTAGATTACTCAGCCGGACACTGTGTAATAGCGAACTTCAAATTTTACCAGGGTTAAAGCACGGAGAGCTCAGTTTGACGAAGCCTTCTGAATATGCTGAGTTGGTAAAAGCATTTATCTCAAAATAGCACCGATTTATTTTTACCGGTGTTCTTCGCTCGGTATAATGCGAGGTCTGTTTCGTTAAAGAATATTTCTAGGGTGGTATCCACACTTGGGTTAAAGGTTTTAACACCGAGACTAAGGGTCACATGACCAAGTGGTGAGGATTGGTTCGGGATGTTCACCGCTTCGACACCCTTTCGGATACGCTCCGCGATGATTAGGGCTTCGGCAGTATCTGTTCGCGGTAAAATCACTGCGAACTCGTCACCGCCATATCGTGATGCCAAATCTGCGCTTCGCTGCGCATTTTCTTTAATCACAGCGGCTACCTTTTGAAGACAGACATCACCACTTTGATGCCCATAGCAGTCATTATAGGTCTTAAAGTAATCCACATCGCTGAGGATGAGTGAAAGTGGGTTACCAGTAATAATCGATTGCTGGTATTCTGCTTCAAAGACCGTGTCAAACGCACGTCGGTTGAAGAGTGTCGTGAGTACATCGATTTTCGATAGCTGTTCGAGCTCTTTATTCACACGTTCAAGTTCCATGGTGCGCTCTGAAATGATTTTTTCCAGATAGAGCTCGTGATTTTTTAGGTCGGTGACATCCTCATGCATGATGACGAAGTCGATGACCTTTTGGTTTTGATCCTTTACTGGAAACATGAAAGTACGTAGCCACCTCTCTCTGCCGTTCATACGCGACGCATCATAGCGCGAGACGAGGTTTTCGATGGTCTCTCCTTCCACCACGCGTTTCACGAGGTTTATGATGCCAGAATCGATGAGCTGCGGGTCCTCGAAAATATTATAGACCCCGACGAATGGTGAAGCATCCGTATTAAACAGGGCTTCAAAGGCGTCATTATAGCTTTTTAAATAGCCATCAACCCCATAAATCTGGATACTGGTGGGTGAATGCTCAAACACGGATTTAAAATAGCGGTCATCAATTTTTGCCTTTTGTCCCAATTTTGCATCACCTCCTTAGTAATTAATACACACATACTACTATTTTAAACATCCGTTGGTTAAAAACAAGCGCAATCCAACTTTTACTGGATTGCGCTTTTGTAAGGTTTAACGCTTAATTTTTAAGAAAACACCCAGAGCCGTGATTAATGCCCCTATCCATGTCATCCACGCCAGAGAAGCTTGTCCCGTTTGAGGCAATTTCTCTGGACTTCCCGGTCCTAATGGCACATCTTCGATTTCCAGATCTATGAGATAGATTTCCTCATCGCCGTCAGGACTAATGATGACGATTTCAAATTGATCAGTTCCTTTAAAGCCAGGATCTGGTGTGTAGGTCCAGCTGCCATCTTCCTTGATGACAACCTCCCCATTTTTAGGAGGTTTTTTAACTTCTGGTAGTCCACCCTCAGGAACAGGAACTTTTCCCTCCTTCGGTTGATCGACTATGGTAACCTCAGTAGTGGACTGTACGGTTGGTTCCGTGGTCGGCTGAGCTGGATCACCTGTGGTCGGTTCAGTACTTGTTTCTGTTTTCGGCTGTGTCACAGGCTGTGTCGTCTCTGGTACGTCTGGTACTAACTGCTTATAGTTGGTAAAGATTACCGTCTTAGTAGTATCTGCAGCGATGATTCCTGAGGCGATATTTCCTGTTTTTTCTACGGAATCCCCAGATGGCGTCGGCATATGTCCACTGAGAGTTGTTGCGTCCTCAGTGATGATATAATCGGCATTTACTGGGATATTCTGGAGTTCTAATGATTCGTTATGTTTTAGTTGAATCGTCGCTTTTTCGCCTACAAATGTCAGTTCTCCGAAAGTGACTAATCCGTTTGCAGCGATTCTCTTAATCGCGTATGCGCCAGTGGCACCTTCCACTTCGAGACTAAAGCTAAAGGCCTTCGTCTGATCCCCGAGATTTCCGGCGACTTTCTTTTCGATTTTTAAATGACCAGTAGCCCCTGTTGCATGATTTTCGACGGTAATTTTATGACTATCTGCTCCGCTCTTCCCATCGATGGAGGTAGTGCTCACATCACCGCTCTTTACCACTTTTAGTGCATACTCACGTGTGGAAAGTACATAGCCTGCAGGCGCCTCCGTTTCCTTTAAAAGGTAATCACCTGCTGGGAGTCCCCTTAGGATGAGCTTACCGTCACCAGCTGTCGTGCCACTTCTGAGTACACGCGTCCCATCAAGTGTCGTAATAGCGAATTTCGCGCCAGATAATGGTGTTCCATTTGAAACCTTAGTAATTTCTACCCAGCCACTTCGAACCATGGTGGCACCTGCATCTGCCGCCGCTACTGTATAGGGACGATTCGTATTAACCTGTGAGAAATCAGTGCCGATTAGCTTCACAGTGTTCGTGAGCGTTGCACCCGGGTTTCCATTGATTTCGGTTAAATAAGAGAGTCGATACCCTTTTTCTGGAGCACTGTTCGGTATTTTGTATGTCAATACGCGCGTCGCAAAATCATACTCGAGGTTATCGCCTAAAGTGAGTGGCACCACACTGCCTACCGTATAAGTCCCATTCAGCTGCAAATCGAGTTCATGCACGGTGATTTGACTCGCTACTACATCCAGGTTACCATTGGCATCTAGAATAAGGTCCATCCCTGATGGTAGCGTGTCTTCGATGCGAAGGTTTGATCCAAGCGGATTTGCTGGGTTGAGTTCATAAGGCTTATAATCGATTTTCCACGAAACGAGGCCATTAACCGGGTTTGATAGTGTATAGGTCTTATCCATGATTTGGCTGGTAATCTGGACAGGTGTCGTGGTATTATGTCCTGACCAGTTCACGCTTTTAAAATTCAGAGTATTCGTCACATTGGTCACGAGATTACTGCTAAAATACTGGGCTTGAGTGCCAGTAGTAGGTCTCGCTTTAACATAGATTACATAGGGTTGACCCATCGCTTGGAACTCAAAGCTCGCTTTACCAGATAAGCTAAAATCACTGCTGAATCCCGGTAAGGTGCCAGAGATTTCCGTTTCTTTTGCTGTGATGGTCACAGTTCCTCCATTCACAGTCCGTTCCCCTTCATAAAGATAAAAGGGTTTACCAGGCGCGATATCGATAAACTCCCAACCAGCAGGTAGAGTATCCGTCACTGTTATCGTTCCCAGGGATTTCGTAACATCCGTCGTCAGATCTCCCGTTAGGTTCGCGATGCCGTTTCGGTTAACATAGAGCCTAAACACCACTGACTTATCGATATAATTGAACCCCGTGGCGTTCGTAGCCGCTGTTGAATTACGATTTGTATGGACATCAGAAGCATTAGTGGCCGTGAGCATGTTTTTAGAAGTCATGGTCGATGCTGCTGTTACAGAAGCTGAGCGTTCATTGAGCTCGATGCTCGCGCTAAAAAGGGAAGCATAATTTCGCACGGTATTAGAACCGTTAGCAGCATAAATCGCTGGGTTAGTCACCACTGTGTTATAGGTAAAGGCTCTGTCTCCGCCCGATACATCGATGCCACCTTCTGTGTTTTCAGTGATGAGAAGCACCTCGGCAATGGTATTTCCAGAAGCGTTTTTAAGGGGATAAACCGTGAGCTTTAAATTAGTCCCCGCAAAAGATGTCGTTTTATATTTTTGACTATAAGAGGGGGTTAGCTTCTGTAAATCAGCTGCACTAATGTGTAAAAGACTTCCTGCTGCAGGATTTCCTTCGATAGTGGCGACATTTGCCACGTTAAAGGTCGTGTCATAAACCAGTAGATCTAAGACTCTTAAGTCTGCATTTACATCAGAAGCTTTTACTGTAACGGACCATGGTACCTCATGCGTTACGGGGTTATAAGTTCCGCCCGATTTTACGATCGGATACATCCCGATGTTTGCTTGTTTATTTCCACTACCAATGCCTGAGCTGCCCACCATGGCATCCCAGGATAAGGTTGCTGAGTTATTAATCGTTTGAACGTCATGGCCCACATTATATTCGGGCTTCACTCGTGCTGTGATTTCTAATATCGCTTTTTTCGTCAGGTGTGGAATACCACCGATGGTGTCGTTAGAAAGGGCATACGCGCCATTAATAGGTTCTGCTGGAATGTTCGTATATAGCGCTTCCCAGTCACCGGTCACTGAATTCCAGGTGGTCCATCGCGCGGACTCCCACTGGAGCTTTGAATCCAGAACATCTGTCACGATTGCATTTGGAAGGGTCGCCTCCATATGGTTGACGATGATCTTCCAGGTGATACGTCCCACATGATTCGCTGGGTCATCTTTGTTAACCGTGATGGTTCCAGCTGATTTTTCGATCCACTGGTTCGGAAATGTTACACTATCCGAAATAGTTAGCTGAACCACATCGTCTTTGAGGATTCGTGCCGTGTTCGTAATGGTTCGGTTTCCGTTTGAAACCAAATCTTGGGCGATGGCCGTTCTAAAGAACAAATACTTAGGACCGATTGTACCTGCATCAAAGGTGGTAGAATAGGTTGAACCTTCGAGAGTGGGTTGTGGCGCTAAGTCAACTGCACCTACACCATCGGCTGTGTTCCCCATCTTAAAGGTCCCCACGAGGCTCCCCACATTTGCGAGGTTATCAGAAAAAGAGAAGCCACTTAAATCCACTTGGTCAGTGCCCTGTTTCGCTTCAACCTTCACTGTCCAATCGATAAATTCGCCGTTCTTTATCCCCTTTTTTTCGCCAGTTACGATCACCGGTAGGGCTGGGACATGTATGGTGTAGGCTTTATTCAGAATCGTGATGTTATAATCTTGATCGGTACTCCCGCTCGTGTGATCCGTGTATTTTAAAGAAGCCTCAAAGTAGCAATTCACATCGCTAAAGTCGCCATCGAAGACATCCTCAGATCCATCAAAAAGAATATTGGCGATAAGTTTATTAGGTGCGCTATTTGCAATCGTAAGCGTGCCTACCTTTATTCCACTGAACTGTAATTCAAAAGATGCCGCACTTTGTAACGTAAATCCTTCAGCGATTAAAAATGAGGCTGTATCATTTTGATGAACGATATTTGGATCTGTCAATCCATCACCGGAAACGGGAACACTGAATTCGAAACGCACATCAATGTTTTCATCAAAATCAAGTGTGCCGTTTTCAGGGATTACCGTACCATTTTGCTTAACGACCACCACCTTGTCAGTGATTAATGCAGTGACATCTGAGCCAGCTGCATAAGTATTTAGTGATAGTTGAGATGGAAAAACGCCAACAGCTAATAACAGAAATGCTAAAAAAAGACTGAGATATTTTTTGCCCATAACGACCTCTTTATAATTCATTTTATTTTTATAACAAATATGATTTTGTAATGATTACACACTAATCATTATCTTATCATTAGTGTTTTAACTTTTCAATCGCTTTTGATATAATGTATAAAAGATTTTATATATATTGGAGGTCGTGATGGTCTGTTGAGCAGTATGGCACTGTCCAGCAAGCGGATTGAAATCAGACAAAAAGGAAAGGGGTTCATCACGGGAACGACGTATATCTCTCCTCTAAAAAGGGAAGCGTTTTACGATGAACTAAAAAAACGGTGCCATCTATGATGACTAAAAACGCTATTTTCTATTTTTCTGGCACTGGTAATACGCTCTGGGCTGCAAACCAGCTTGCAGAGCGCTTACAGAACTGTCCCGTATACTCTATCGAAGCACCACTGGATTTTACTGCGATTATCGATACGCTGGATCAAGTGGTATTCGCTTATCCGATTTACGGCTCTGACTTACCCTTACCCATGAAGCAGTTTCTTATGAGGCTGCCTTTAGGTGAGCGCACCATAAAAACCTACTCTATCGTCACCCAGTGGCAATTCTCAGGGGATGGCGGTGTCCTTATACGGGAATTTCTGCCGAAACGCTTTGCGCTAAGTGGTAGTGCACATATTTTCATGCCGAATAACATTAGCGTGACCCCGTTTAAAGCGATTTTCCGCTACACAAACGATCCGATCAAGCTCAAGAAGGTTCTGGATAAGGCTCATAAGAAAATTAGTGGATTTGCGGAGGACATAAAAAAAGATCAAGCGCGAATCGTCGCTGATCAGCCTTTTTCCCATATGCTAGGTCTCATGCAGCGTGGCCCTTTTAGAAAATACTATAACCGCTTCACAGACGATATCGGCTTCGACGCTGAGGCCTGTACGAACTGTGGGCTCTGTATCCGAATTTGCCCTATGAAGAATCTAAGTGAGGATGAAAAAACACCTAAAGCAGCTGGCAAATGCGCACTGTGCTTAAGGTGTTATAATTACTGCCCGGTTCAAGCGATTACGTATATGGGTAAAAAACACGACCCGCGTCGCGGACTTCCCTACCGTATGCCTGAGATGGATTTCTTAGGAGAAGTGCTAAAGGTTATTTCATCATCCGTGAAAAGCTGAAAAGCTCAACATCGAAGGCCTCTGTATCCTTAGGCACTGCATGCTGAATGACACAGACCTTTATGGGGTATCCCCACTTACCTACTTGCTTATCAGAGCCCATAATAAATCCGAAGGCACTTACACCACCACTGCTGGGCTTTGCTTCGAGATAGTCTAAGTGATAAAACTGAAGGGTGATGTCCTGCTCACATTCATACTCGATGACAGGAAGGTGCATGCCTCTCGGGCATATACTCTGGAAATTTTTCTCCATTTCTCGTTTCATGTTCGCTAGTTGTTCGGGTGAAACATGTTCCAGCATCTTCGGGTCGTTAAGATTCGTCTCAACCGTTTCGTAGATATCTGTGAGCGACACGCGGTGGATTTGTGCCCACTGCTTTTCATGGGAATCGATCGCTTCAAAGAAAACTTTATCCGGAAAGTCTTCGCCGATGGCCAGTGTCATCGGTTTTTCTACGTAATGGTGTTCTGGATAGGGGTGTCTCTCGAAGGTGATTTCTGATATTTTATTCGGTGCCAATGTTTCTATGCCATCCCCCCTAAGTATCGCCCTTATAATCATTAAACCATCCATCACCGCATGATCAAAAACATCAGAGGACCATCCAGCGCGCATAAACTCATACAGATCCAGAATGCTTTCCAGTTCAGTCTGCATCACGCGCCGCGTTTCATAGGATTTTACATCAAAATCGTGTCCATCGATGAAGACTTTACGCAGGTGATGGTAACCATGCTGAACCCTCGGCTCCGAATGGCGCTTCATGACTGTTCGGTTAGTAAAGCGATGAGGACCCTCGTTTTCAAAGCGCATATACTCACTGGCCTGTGCAGCGTCTAACCCGTCGTCCACCTTCTCAAGTGCGACCAAAATCGTCTCTTTCTTCGTTCTTTTTATCCCTACGATTTCTAAAGGGTGTTCTCCAGTTTGAACTGTCAGGCCTATGGGGTAGAAGGCTTCTTTTTTTTGCAGGAAGTGTTTCAGTAGGTTGATGGTCATGGCGCCACTCCTTTTTTTAGATGATTTCCGTGTCTTTTCTTAATATGGAAAGGTAGGCTTCATATGAAAAAATTCTTCCTCTGCTTACATTCTCGGTCTGATAAAGAATCCCTAGCGACATGAGATTTTTGATGGCTGTGGCAGCTGTATTAAATGAGATATTGAGTGCTTCACTGGTCTTTTTTATGTCCAAAATAGGATTTTTCTCAGCATACTCAAATACCCTCAAGATCGTCTTAGGCGATTTGATTGAATTTAAGATATGATTACTATTTACCTCATGTAGTTTAATTAGCGCTTCAATCGTTTGAATGGCATCTAGAGCAGACTCATCCACTGCTCTTAAGAAGAATTTGACCCACTGCTCATAGTTACCTTTTAACCTCACTTCCATAAGGCGATCATAATATTCAATTCGATTTCGTTTAAAAAAATAGGAGATATAAAGTGTTTCATAACTTAAGCGTTTTTGCTCCCTCAAAAATAAAGTGATTAATAATCTACCGATTCGTCCATTCCCATCTAGAAATGGATGGATCGTCTCGAACTGATAGTGTATTAACGCTATTTTAATTAAAGGATCCAAGTGATCCTCTTGGTTATTTATGAAGTTTTCAAGTGCTGACATAGCCATTTCCATATCTTCTGTGTTCGGAGGAATATAGCGTGCATTCTTTAGTGTACTCCCAGTTGGTCCAATCCAGTTTTGACTTCTTCTAAACTCACCTGGATTTTTCTCACTCCCTCGAAGTCCATCCATCAGTACAGCGTGAACGGAGCGAATCAATCGATTACAGATAGGGAGCTCTTTCAATAGCGAGAATGCAGTGTTCGATGCTTTTATATAGTTAATGACCTCTGAAATATTTAGATTAATATTGTTTTCCAGATTAGGATCTAGAATATCATCAAGCGTTGCCTGTGTTCCTTCAATTTGAGAAGATAAAAGCGCTTCTTTTCTAACATACATGGAAACAAATAAATCGATGTTTGAAACATGATTAGAAACTCCTTCTAGAATGCCCATGCTCCGATTTGCATTTGAAAGAAGCGAAATCATCTCATCATCCATGATTATAGGCGGCTCAGGCGGCAAAGGCATCGGATAAAATGATTTGTACTGAAGCTCACCTGTTAGGTTAATTTTAAAGTAGCCGGATCGATCACTCATACAAACTCCAAATTGAAATAAGATGATTCATTATACCATGTTTATTTCAATTATAGATACTTTTTTGAAATAAAATCCCAATGTTTGCAGCATTTATTTCATTTTGCGTCCCGAGCGAAATTTTATTTCCACAATAATGTCGTGTGCTACGGAGGAATTGACAAAACGGAATTTAAGAATATAATGATATCATCATAATAAACAACAAAATGGATAAAATAATAATCAGGTGAAATATATGAAGCAGTTAGCGAAGTTTTTAGGATATTCTGACCAATTGGACGCCCGTGTTAAGAGCGTCTACCTCATCACCACTTTGATCGTAGGAACGTTACTCGGATGGCTGGCACTGGCGGTATTCGTGCTCCACGCCTATGACGCGGTGCCTTCCAGTATGGCGATCATCGCCTCTTTTATGATGATCTATGTCATGCTAAAGCAGCGGTATTTTTTCGCGGCAAAGTCCTTATTACTTCTTCTAAGCTTTACACAGATGGTGTTTTCTATTTCGCATTACAGCTTTCGAAGTATTATGCGCGGCTTAAGCTGGCTAGTGAAGTCGATTCACTCACAGGGCTGTTTAACCGCAGGTCGTTTACGGAGACGGCAGCAAAGCGTTTTTATAATGGTAACACCTCACCCTTTGCACTGGTGGTTTTCGACATCGATGACTTTAAGCATGTAAATGACACCTGGGGACATCCCGTGGGCGACATCGTCCTTAAAGAGATGGCCTCAGTGATCAAAAACCATCTCAGAACCTCTGACTTTTTCGCCCGAATCGGGGGTGAGGAGTTCGCATTAATCCTCGATGTGGGCGAAATCGCATCGAATTCTATGAGTAATCGAAAGTCACGTTAGAAATATTCCCGACAAAAAAATAAATCACGGAGCGGCAGATAGGATTCCGAAAAGGTTTCCTAACTGTATCCCGTGATTTTTTATGCGCTTATGACGTTAGTTCTATGGCATCATGTGAGTAAATAATCAGAAAGTACCTCCACCACCAGTGCGTGGTCGTCTTCGGACGGAAGACCTGAAACCGTGATGGCGCCGATTACCCCTGCCCCTTCTACGATGATGGGAAAAGAGCCGCCGTGAGCGGCAAACTTATGGCCATCTAGAAGATAGAGCTCACTGATGCTACTGCCCGCCTGCTCCAGATGCACGCTCATGTAGTAAGAGCTGTGATGGAACTGATGGACGATATTGGACTTTCGAATGATCCAGGAGTCGTTATCAGGGGAGCTTCCAGGTAGAGCCGCATGATACATGGTTTGCCCGTTTTGCTGGATATCGATGGCCACGGGGAGCTTCCGCTCACAGGCGAGTTCATACAGGCGCTCACCTATTTCATGGGCATCCTTATGGGTGAAAGACTTAAAGGTCAGTCGGTTCTCTTGCTCGAGTAATTCTTCTAAACGATCTTCATAGGTTTCAAGCAGTTTCATAGGGGCCTCCTTATACTGAGTTGATTTCCAGTGCATATATACCCTCTAAATTAAACCATTAACTTAACAAAATTCTTCTGTTAGTCCTGTTGACATCCGTTTTACATGCTGATAATATAGTTTGCATAGGAACTGTTTTAATGCGAACTAACTTTGAGGAGGCATCACATGGAAAACAACTACGCCTTTCAAATCTTACAGCAGATTCGTGAGCTGTACGCACAGATTAACCTCAGCTTTGCTCATAGTGAGGCGTGTACTGCTGATGATGCTAATAGCAAGGTGGGGCATCTGACGCCTCAGCAGCTACTGGTGGTAAAGCTCATCGGACATGAAGGTAAGACCACCATCTCTACCCTCTGTCAGCAAATGTCACTTTCTAAGGGCACGGTGTCCGGCATCGTCAGCAGAATGGTCGCCATGGATATTCTGGAAAAACTTCACGATGAAAACGACCGAAGAACCGTATGGATCAGGTTTAGTCCGGCCGGGAAAAAACTGGCCATGCAGTTCAGATCGCATATGTCTGGGGTACTGGATACCCTGGTAAAAGACTTTAGTCTGGAAGAACAGGCCGCTCTGTCACAGAATTTAAACCGATTGATAAAGTCCGTAAAAAGCGGAAACTAATTTGAAAATCTAAAGGAGAAAACATTATGGAACCACTTTTAATTTTAGCCATTATCATGATTAGCTTAGCACTTGTATTTTACACTTGGGGCGTCTGGGCAGAGCACCGAAAAGGCAAGCTCGAACCAAAGCACCTCATCCTTTTCCTCATCGGTCTCTTCTTCGATACCTCAGGCACCATCACCATGAGCGTCATCGCTAAAGGTAGCGAAGTCGTCGCTTCTGGCATCAATTGGCACGCGATCACAGGCGGTTTCGCCATCGGACTCATGCTCGTCCACGCACTCTGGGCAGCCATCGTTCTTAAGAAAAAGAATGAAAACTCACAAAAGTCTTTCCACAAATTTAGCCTACTGGTATGGTTACTCTGGTTAATCCCTTATGTAAGTGGCGCTTATCTGGCCATGAAATAGAAAATAGTGAGCGAAAGCTCACTATTTTACATTTAGTAATATATTGTTTTTATTAAAAGAATCATATTTTCTAACGAGTTCACTTTTACTAAGTGACTTAAGTCGTTCAGTAACATCATTAAGTTCATTAATTTCTTGGTTAAAAATTGTTTGGTAATTACTCGTACTCGTTGAACATAATTTAAAGCTCTTTCTGCCCATCGAATTGATCGTACTTGAACTTATCTTTTTCTTTTCCATAACAATCACCCCTTAAAATAATTTTAAACTATCTTTTTATAAAAAGCAAGTTACTGGGCTATTTGACGAATATTCAATCACTTTAGGCGGATATTTTTCTGAAGATAACTTTCCAAAGCTCACGAAATTATCATTAAATTTTAAACGGTAATAAGTCAATATCGGTTCATTCGAATACCCATCAAAAATAAGGCTTAATGGTACATACCTTTTGCTCTCTAAAAATCTATTATAAGCTCTTTGAGTCGCAATTTTTCTGTCCAAACTTACCAGAATTAAATGGCATTCATAATGAAAAGTCTTTAGTTCTTTAACAAAATTCAATATTTTTATATAGCTGTGACCAATTTTGGGAACAACAATATTAAAATCTTGAGAAATACAATAATCCAAACAATTATATTCAGAATCCTTATTCGATCCAAATACAATTTCATTTGATTCATCATGTACTAAAGATGCACCAAAATCACAATCAAACTCAGGCAATTTCCTCTTAGCGTAATCTGAATCAAGAATGATGGCTCCATAATTTTCAGCAATTTTAGTTGCTATACCTGATTTTCCCGATGCAGGTAAACCAATTATTATTAATGCTTTTTTCTCAGTTTTAACCACACCATTTCTAGGAAGTGCACCTCCCTCACCTAGTTTTATATGATCATCATCTTCTAACCTCATTTGTGAGATTAACTCAGTAAATATTTCTTTTCTAAGCAATTTGCGTTGCTGATCCTGTATATATTGATGATGTCTATAATTATTTTGATACATTGTTGAATACCTATTTATTTGTTCATTTTGAATTTCTGCAGAAACAATTCTATTAATGGCTTTTGCAAACTCTAGTGAAGTTCGTGGAATTTCGAGTATACTCTCAACAAAATGATCTGCAAGGCGATTGTCATACAAAGGTCTACAATATCCACTCATTAACTCACCTCAAAAAGTATTGTTGAATAGATAATACCATTATTTTACATTTTGGTCAATATTAATCATATACGCCTATGTCTGGGCAAAGAAAAGGGGATCCACCTTTCACGTTTCGTAAGGTGATCCCCTTTGGTTCACTTGAGCCTGTGTGATTAAATTTTGAATCTGGACATGGCGGATTCTAGCTGTACGACGCTTTCTTTATTGGCACGAACGCCGTGATCTAACACCTCTGTACTACTTTTTACGGATTCGGTCATGGCGAGTATTTTTTCGATTTGCTCCGCTTCCTGCTCGGATGCCTGTGATACGCTGTTCACGTTAGCAGCGATGGTGGTCATGGAGCTGGTGAGCTCCTGAGAAATGGCGCTGAGCTCCATCATGATGTCATTAAACACACTGGCGTCGTCGTTATATTGTTCACCGATTTTGATGAGCTTTTGATAGTCGCCGAGAACATGGGTTTCGATAAAGTTAAGAATATTCGTCGAGTCGTTTACCAGTGCGGCCACTGCTTCCTTAGTGAAGTTGACCGTTTGCTGGATGCTACCGACCATGTTAGTGGAATCGTCCGCCAGTTTGCCGATTTCGCCTGCAACCACGGCGAAGCCTCTACCTGCCTCACCTGCTCTGGCAGCTTCGATGGAAGCGTTCAGCGCTAATAGATGGGTTTGGGAGGAGATGCTCAGGATGCCTTCCAGGAATGTGTTGATTTTTTCCACTTCCTTCGCTTGCTCGATGGCTTTTTCCAGACGCTCTTTTACATCGTGGTAAATCTTTTTAGCCGTGTTTTCTGAGCTTTCTGCATCTCGCTTTAGGACCACTGCTCTTTCACTCACCGAAGCGGCATTCAGTGCACCGTCTGAGGCTTTAGAAGCGATGACTTCGATGGCATTTCTGGCTTCTTCCACTGTTTCGTCCACCTGGTGCATGGCAGCCGTGGTTTCCTCGATAACAGCAGATATTTCTGTGATGCTCTGTGACGTTTCAATCGTGCTATCCTTAAGGGTTATCACGCTAGTGGCGACATTATTTGAACTGCCACTAATCTGATCAGAAACCTTACCTAGATTTCCAATGATGGCTATGAGCTCTGAACGCACAGATTCAAATGCATGTGAAATAGTGCCGAGTTCATCCTTAGTCGAGAGGGCGATGTCCTCTCTAAAATCCATATCTGCATATTTTTGAGCCTGTACGGTAATATGCTTAAGGTTTTTATTTAGTGGTAACACGATTAGAAGTAATATGCCCACCGCTAATAACAGAATCACTGCTGAAGCAATTAATACCTGTATAAGTAACTGGCGTTCAATGGCTTTCAGATCGTCCACGTATACACCTGTCCCCACGATCCAGTCCCAAGCTGATACACTGGCCACATAAGATATTTTAGGCTGTGGCTTCTCACTGCCCGGTTTAGGCCATTGGTATGGGACGACGCCACTGCCTTCCGCTTTGACGATCGTCACCATCTCTTTAAATAAGTATTTACCATCTGGGTCCTGTATACCGAGAATGTCCGTTCCATCCAAGGCTGGATTCGTCGGATGCATCACCATGGTTCCTTGTAAAGTGTTGATCCAGAAATAGTCGGTCTCGTTATACCTGAGTGCTTTAATGGATGCGATGGCATCCAGCTTTGCCTCCTCCTCAGTTTTCTCGCCTGCTGTAAACAAGGCATACTGTCTTTTGATTTCAGAGGTTGCCACATCTGTGAGCTCCATGAGCTTATCGATGGTGCGTTCTTCGATCAGCTGATTTACATTCGGTAGGATGTAAATCGTGATAAAGCCCATAAACACGGTCAATATCAGGGCTGCCATAATAATGATCTTCGTTCTTAACTTCAAGTTCCTCATATTCTGAATTATCCCCTCTCTAATTCATAACATTTTTGTTATCATAACAGCATTATACATTATTTGTAGAATTCTTTCGAGTATAGAATTATTAGAAAATTCTTAAAAAATTTTCTTGCTTGACACGATAATTAACCCTATGCTATATTTACCTCAGTTGAATAATCTTCAGGGCAGGGTGTAATTCCCGACCGGTGGTATAGTCCACGAGCCGCTCACGCGGTTGACTTGGTGTAACTCCAAGACCGACAGTATAGTCTGGATGGAAGAAGATGTGTGATTTTGCGCGAGTGCCCTGATCTTTTTTTGAGATCGGGGCTTTTTTGTTGGATAGAGGGGACATTTAGTTCACCCACTACCCCACTTTATTTGCGCAGACTTTTTTCCGCATGCGATTTATGCCCTGGACTTCGGTTCAGGGTTTTTTATTTTTCTAACGGTATGATTTGTTTAGTTTACCGAGGAACACTGGAGGCGTTTTATATGAACTTAGAAAACATAGAGAATGAGTATAGGACTAATGAGGAAAATGATGTCCATTATATGACCCTGGCGCTGTCAGCGGCTGAAAATGGCATGGGGCGGACGGCCCCTAACCCGCTGGTGGGTGCGGTTATCGTAAAGGACGGCCGCGTCCTTAGTGTGGGGTATCACGCGCGTTATGGTGAGGCGCACGCTGAGGTGCACGCCATCCGCCAGCTTAGTGAGTCCGCTGAGGGGGCCACGATTTATGTGACCCTGGAGCCCTGCTCACATCACGGGAAAACACCGCCGTGTGTGGAGGCCATCGTGGCGCAGGGGATTTCGCGGGTGGTGGTGGCCACGCTGGATCCGAATCCACTGGTCAGCGGACGGGGCATCAAGTACCTAAAGGACCATGGATTAGATGTCACTGTGGGCATCTGTGAAGCAGAGGCTCTGAAAATCAATGAACCGTTCTTTCACTTTATCCAGACGCGTACACCACTCATGGTGCTTAAAACGGCCATGACACTGGATGGTAAAATCGCCACAGTTTCAGGTGAATCCAAATGGATTTCTTCAGAAGCCTCACGTGAATACGCCCACAGGCTAAGACATCGTTATGCAGGCATAATGGCGGGCATCGGCACTGTCCTAGCGGACGATCCCAGCTTAAACGCCAGAATTCCTGGAGGCGTCGACCCACACCGGATTATCGTGGATACCCACGGACGAATACCCCTCACCGCAAAAGTATTAAACCTTACAGACTCCTCTGGTCGCACCATCATCGCCACCACGGCTAAGGCATCCGCTGAAAAAGTAACGGCCCTTAAGGGCAAAGGCGCGCAGGTTCTGATCCTGCCAGAAAAGGAAGGTCATGTGGACCTAAGTGCACTGGTTAAGGCACTGGGAGATCTGGATATCGACAGTGTCCTCATCGAGGGCGGCTCAGAGCTGAACTTCTCACTGCTAAAGGATCACCTCATCCACCGCGTCATCGCCTTTATCGCACCGAAGCTCATCGGAGGAAAAACGGCGAAGTCCCCTATCGGCGGCGAAGGGCTCCATCAGCTGAAAGACGCTATTCAGCTGGAAAAGCTGGAAGTGCAAATGATGGGAGACGATATCATGATCACTGGAAAAATAGAACAGGAGGTCACATGTTCACAGGCTTAATCGAAGAACTAGGCACCATCGCCGCGATTCAAAATGGCGCTAAATCCTCCATCCTCACCATTAAGGCGCACGAAGTCCTAAAGGATGTCAAGCTCGGTGATAGCATCGCCACTAACGGGGTGTGTTTAACTGTTACCTCTTTTTTGAGCACCTCGTTCAGCGTGGACGTCATGCCGGAAACCCTAAGGCGGTCTAATCTCGGCCAGCTTAAATTGGGCAGCATCGTCAACCTCGAACGCGCGCTGAGGCTAGGCGACCGTCTAGGCGGTCACATGGTTTCAGGGCACATCGACGGTCTCGGCACTATTACGCACGTGGAAAAGGACGATAACGCCATCTGGTATACCCTTTCCGCAGCACCGAGTATTCTAAAATACATCATCGAAAAGGGCTCTGTGGCACTGGACGGCATCAGCCTCACGGTGGCTGCGGTCGACCATCACACCTTTAGGGTGAGCATCATTCCCCACACACTGGCCATGACCTCACTGAAATCAAAGCATGTGGGCGACGCCATCAACATCGAATGCGATGCCTTCGGCAAATACGTCGAGCGCATCACGCAGTTTAACGAGCCGGCTAAAAAACAGACACTGGATCTGGCATTTTTAAAAGAACATGGATTTTAAGACATGGATTCCAAGGGAGGTCATATGATTTTTAATACCATCAGCGAAGCCATCGAGGACATTCGCGCAGGCAAAATGGTCGTCGTCGTCGACGATGAGGACAGAGAAAACGAAGGCGACCTCCTCATGGCCGCAGACGCAGTCACCACCGAGGCGGTAAACTTCATGGCGAAATACGGCAGAGGTCTTATTTGTGTACCAATGACCGCAGAGCGCCTCACACACCTGAATATCGGTCAGATGGTGACGAACAACACCGACCCAAAAGAAACGGCCTTTACCGTCTCAGTGGATGCCATCACCTGTACCACAGGCATCTCAGCAGCTGAGCGTGCCGACACCATCAAAAAGCTCGTGGATCCAGGCGCAGTGCCTACGGACTTTAATAAACCGGGACACATCTTCCCGTTAAAAGCACGTAAAGGTGGCGTTCTCGTCCGAGCAGGTCACACCGAGGCTGCTGTGGACCTGGCCAGAATGGCTGGCTTTTCAGAGGCAGGTGTCATCTGCGAAATCATGAACGACGACGGCAGCATGGCGCGCGTCCCTGAGCTCACGAAGTTCGCCGCTGAACACGGTCTTAAGTTCATCACCATCGCTGACCTCATCGCCTACCGAAGACAAACGGAGCTTTTAGTAGAGCGCGTGGCATCCTCCGACATGCCCACGAAGCATGGTCACTTTAAAATGGTGGGCTTTAATAACCTACTCACCGGTGAACACCACGTGGCACTGGTGAAGGGCGATGTGGCTGACGGCGAACCGGTACTGGTGCGCGTCCACTCGGAATGCCTCACTGGCGACGCGTTCGGATCCCTCAGATGTGACTGTGGCGATCAGCTGGCAGAAGCGCTTCGCGCCATCGAATCGGAAGAGCGCGGCATCCTCCTCTACATGCGTCAGGAGGGGCGCGGCATCGGGCTGATCAATAAGATTAAGGCCTACGATCTACAGGACCAGGGCTATGACACTGTGGAGGCAAACGTGGCACTGGGCTTTCCTGAGGACATGCGCGACTATGGGATTGGCGCCCAAATTCTCTACTTGCTCGGAGCGAAAAAGCTGAAGCTCATGACCAACAACCCTAAAAAGCTCAGTGGACTGGAGGGCTACGGCATCGAGATCGTGTCGCGCGTCCCAATCCAGATGAACCATAATGAAAAAAATGAATTCTATTTAAAAACGAAACAAGAAAAAATGGGCCACATGCTCAAATTATAAGGAGGACTCCATGAGAGTATTAGAAGGCAATTTAGTATCGCAAAACCAAAAATTCGGTATCATCGTCGGTCGTTTTAACGAACTGATCGGTTCAAAATTACTGGGAGGCGCAGTGGATGCGTTAAAGCGTCACGGCGTAGAAGAATCGGACATCGACCTCGCTTGGGTACCAGGCGCATTCGAAATTCCGCTTATCGCACAAAAGATGGCAAACTCGGGCAACTACGATGCGGTAATCTGCCTCGGCGCAGTCATCAGAGGCGCTACCCCACACTTCGACTACGTTTCCAGCGAAGTGACCAAGGGGGTGGCTCAGGCTTCCATGGCATCTGGCGTTCCTGTAATCTTCGGCGTCCTCACAGTGGACTCCATCGAACAAGCCATCGAGCGCGCGGGGACTAAAGCGGGTAATAAAGGCTACGATGCCGCGGTTACTGCCATCGAAATGGCCAACCTACTGAAGGTGATCGGGTAATGCTTACAGGTTATAAAACGCTGTTTTTCGATTTCGACGGCACGATTCACGAAAGCATCAAAATCTACTATCCAGCGTTTATGAAGGGTTATGAGTATTTAGTGACAAAGGGTCATGCTGAGCCGAGACACTTTACATTAGAAGAGGTCTCTCAGTGGCTCGGCTATAATAGCCGTGACATGTGGCAGAGCTTTATGCCAGAGCTTCCGGATGACGTGAGACTCGCTGTAAGTCAAATCGTCGGCACAGAAATGCGTCGTCTTTTAGATAATGGTGAAGGTTCGTTATATGACGGTGTGGAGAACACTTTAGCGGCACTACGCGATGATGGCTATACCCTCGTCTTTCTAAGCAACTGTAGTCCTGCCTACATGGCATCGGGCACACGCGCGTTTGGTCTAGACCGCTATTTCCATCATTTCTACTGCTCAGGAATGTTCGACCAGATTACCAAGGCTGAGGTACTTGAGCGTATCATGCCCCAGTTCGAAGGCCCCATGGCCATCATCGGCGACCGTATCCACGACATGGAAGCTGGCCGGGCAAATCACATCACCACCATCGGATGCCTCTATGGCTACGGAAAAGCGGAAGAGTTTGAGCATGCCGACCATTTGATTACGTCCATACGTAAGCTGGGATAGCTTTCGTCACTTGTACTCTCGTTTACTTCGTGTTAAAATGTCGTTAAGGAATTAACATATAAATGCGCTATGCGAAGCATGAAGGAGGCATCATGTATAAGTACACGATATTGGCTGTGGCCTATAAGGACGTTACCCCAGAAATCGAGGCAAAAATCTCTGAGTACAGTGTTCGCACCATCGACGAGACGGATGATCTCCACAACTACTGTACGTATGGTCGTCAGTTCGACCAGGACTCCCGCGTATGCATCTATCTCGACTGGTACCAAAACAACATCCTCAAGTACCTTTCAGATGGCTATAAAATCGTACTCTTAGAAATCCCATACAGCATCAACCAACCCATCGTCGAAGCCCTTAAGCAAGTGGACATCGAGCTGGGAGATAAGGTCCTCGTCATCGAACACGATGAGGTATAATTAAAGAACTGTGCTTTAGAATTAAAAATCCCTAAATTTCATCAGAAATTTAGGGGTTTGCTTTTTACTCATAGTGAGTCCACATGCGTAAAATTTTCACTGTCTTATTTTCTTGGTCAACACTATAGACCAATCGATGCTGAATATTTATTCTTCTTGAATAAGCACCACTCAAGTCACCAACTAATTTTTCATATGATGGTGGACACTCAAAAGGAATTTGTGTTAAGAGATCGACTAATAATTTAGCCTTACTCGATAAACCAGATGATTTTAATTTTTCTAAATCCTTAATTGCTGTCTTGCTGAACAGTATGGTATACATTACCATTCAACCTCGTCTTCCCTAACAAACTCAGATTCAGGTGCATTTAATCCTTCAATAATGCTCTCTTTTAATTTAGGAAAAGAAGATAGATACAAAGTTTCAATTAATCCATTATAGTCTTCTTCACTCAAAATAACAGCATTTCCTTCTTTTGTGTTGATATTTATAGGTTCATTAAACTTTATCGTCTGACTAAGTACATTATAAATGTTTTTTCTAAAATTCGTAATGCTTAAAGTGATCATATGCCACCTCCTATATTAATTTTAACGTACTTTAATGCGTACGTCAATTAAAACTAATTTACTGAAATCACACGCGTCACCTTCTGCTGTGAGTTTACGAATATAATGTACCATGACTGCGTGTCGAAGGTTAGTCCGCCGTATCCAGAGTTGACACCTGTGCTGCGATAGGGCCTCATATAACGCCCAAGCACCTCGATTTCTTCGATGATGTAATCGAGCTGTTTTTGGTCGCCTATTTTAACGTTTCCCATGATGGCGACGCTCGCTAAGTCCCTTTGATCCTCTGGGAGCTTTAAGGTGTCCACATAGAGCGTCATGTCGGCAGCGCGCACATCCAGTGTAACGCCTTCTGCAACTTTTACTAAACGTTCTTCAGTGACTGCGTTTCCTGAACCGCTTACACTGCTGGTAGTAGATTTAACATTCTTAAAAATTCGGTAACCTAGCAATCTAGAGCTTTCATCATACAGAAGCACCAAATAGTGGTTGCCAACTAAATTAGATCCATATCCTGTGCGATAGTCAAAGGGATGAAAACCATATCCTTTGGTGACTGCATCATTTGAGAGTTGTTTTATTTCAGCTGAATCTGGTACAGTTTGAACACTGTAGACACTCATATAAGCAACATTTTCCTGACCTGAAGGCATATTATTCGGATTAATAGTGATACGATATTGCGTTCCGGACAGGTGAACGAGTATGACGCCTTCACTTCTGCCGATAATGGGATAGTCGTCGACCGAAGATTCCGTAGTAGTTGTTGAGGCTGGTAGCGTGGTAGGCTGAGTAATAGGTTGAGTTGTCGCCTCAGTAGACGTTTGTTTTATGGTTTCGGTCGTAGAATCTGGCTGGTTCTTAAACACTTCCGAAATGTTTTCATTAGAGGATTCGTTTTCGTTTGATGATTCGATTTCACCAGTCCGATCAGTTTTTTCAAAAGGATCAGTTTCTTCAGTTTCTTCAGTTGGTTCGGTTTCTTGAGAAGGTTCTGTTTCGGGTAAAGCCTCTGTTTCTCCCGAAGGCTCTGTGAATAAAGTCTTTTCTGTCTCTAAGGCACTTCCAGTCATGGTGGTGGATCGTGTAGGGTCATTTTCGCCGAGGATTGCATTGGCGTAGCCGAAAGCGATGGAAAACACGATAATCAAAGCAAACGCCAATGAGGCCACGAGGCCATCCTTCTTTAGCATGGACAGGAGATTCGGGTGCCTCAGCGCACGCCTGAATTTCATGATGGAGTGGTGACGACGTGTGGGATCAAAAGCGAGGCATTTTTCGATGGCCAGTGCGGTAACCCGGTTCACAGGCATCGGATGCTTAACGAGGTGCCTGTAGATGTTCATCTTATGATCCGGTTTTTCGCCCGTCATGGCGTAAAAAAGCGTCGCCCCCAGTGAATAGATGTCAGAACGAGGATCTGACTGTTGATAGCCGTACTGTTCTGGTGATGAAAACCCGTGTGATAACACGAAATAGGTATCAGAGGTTTTATCGGTCTGTGTTTTCCGCATGGTTTCGATGTCGATAATGGTGAATAGAAGCCCTAGCGGCGTTTCAGTGACGATGACGTTCGATGGCTTCAGGTCGCGAAAAATCAGCGCCTTCTCCTGTGTGTGCAGGTAGGCGATGGCACTGGTGAGCTGATCGATTAGGGCGTTTAACGCCTCCCCTCTTAAGGGGCCATTTTGCTGTACATACGTATGTAAATCGATGCCAGGAACATAGGGTTTAATTAATATGTGGAAGTGCTCAGACTCGATATGCTCTGTGAGTGGGATGAGGTTAGGATGGTCGAGCTGCTGAAACGTACTAAAATCAAAATTTACACCTGCCATTTTCCGTATGGCCTTTAGGGTATAGGGCTTTTCCGTTTCCTGATGGTTCACCAGATACACGATGCTGTTTGCACTTTGAAATAGTGTGGCTTTCGTGGCGTATTGGCTGGTAATTAAAGAGAGCTTCGGATCCGAATAGAGCAGGAATTCCGGCGAGGATTCGAAGGCAAAGCTCTTACTTTGATAAGAATCTTTAGGGGTTGACATGTTCGCTCCTTAAAACAACCTTGTGAGTCAGACTCACAAGGTTGATGGTTTTATAGTTTTAGTACATCCTCTAGCGCCTCATTCATCTCTTGATAATCGGCGATGTTTGGAATTTGATATGCTGGGTCTTCCATAAGTAAAAGGAAAGCCTTAACCACCAGTGGATCAAACTGGGTGCCAGCGTTTCGCTTGACTTCTTCGATGGCTTCCTCTCTCGAGAGCGCGTCGCGGTAAGGGCGGACACTGATCATGGCGTCAAACGCATCCGCTAACGTGATGATCCGCGCATGAAGTGGAATCGCATCCCCTTTCAAACCCCGTGGATAGCCTTTTCCATCATAACGCTCATGATGTGCCAGCACACTTTCTGCCATCTCCTTCATTTCATTAACCGTACTGAGGATGCGATAGCCGATTTCAGGATGCTTCGTCATCTCACGCCATTCGATATCCGTGAGTTTACCAGGCTTGTTCAGCATTTGCTCGTCGACGCCTACCTTACCGATATCATGTAATAGACCTAAATGCTTAAGTTCTTTTATTTTTTCTGCTTTAAGCCCCATGCGGGTGCCGATACTCTCGCAAAGTGCCGCCACACGATAGGAATGGAGTTCTTCACGTTTATTTTTCTCGTGCAGTGTATGAATAATCGTATGAATCGTTTTATTTCTTTGACTTGGGCTGACGAACAGCTTTTTACGGTAGAGGTAGTCCTCAGCGATTTTAAGCATGTCTGAGTACGGCGCAGGTGTTACCTTCTCCGTTGCCCACCCGATGGACATGGAAACCTGAATATTTTCTATGGTTTCACTCTTAGAGTATTTCATGATGCGTCCTGCGATCTCCTCTGCCTCACGTGCCGAAGTCTGCGGTAACAGGATGACGAACTCATCGCCACCGATACGCGCTACTAGGTCGTCACTTCGGCATCCCTTTAGAAGAAGCTCGGAAACCTTGATGAGGAGCTGATCGCCTACCACGTGGCCGAAGGAGTCGTTTACGAGCTTCAGCCCGTCCACATCTGCCATCATCAACGTGAGCGGTAGATTTCGCTCTACATTCAGTCGTTTAAACTCTTCTTCAAAATAGCGGCGATTATAGATACCCGTTAGCTGGTCATGGTAGCTGAGATGCGATAACCTTTGCTCCATGAGCTTTCTGTCAGTGATATCCCTTACGGATGCGTGGACAATGTCCTCACCGTGCAATGTAATTCGCGTAAGCACCACCTCAACGGTGAACAGCGATTCATCCATGCGCTTATGCTGCCACTCGAATCTAGCAGTTCCCTCATCACGACATTGTTTTAATAAAAGACCGGCTTTAACCGCAGAAGAAAGACCATCTGGCTGAATCACCGCCGAAAACTGATCCACCGTTTTGCCGACGATGTCTTCCTTGCTGGTAGCGCCGAAAAGCTTAACGGCGGAATCATTACAGTCGATGATGCGCTCGCGATTGAACATGAGCACTGTATCAGAGGTGCTCTCAAAGATGCTTCTGAAGCTCAGCTCGCTTTCCTGTAGTGCTTCAAGCGCCCGTTTCTTTTCGGTAATGTCTTCGATGAAGCAAAGCTCATAAAGCTTGCCCGATTCATCCCAACTCGTGACGGTGTTCTTGATGGTTACCCAAATAATGCTCCCATCGCCCTTGATGTATCGTTTTTCCAGCTCAAACTGGTTTATTTTACCTTCCTTTAGTCCTTTATTTAGCTCGAGGTTGAGAGCTACATCATCAGGATGCGTAAAGGTCGTCCATGGATAGCCTATAATTTCACTTTCAGCTTTACCGATAAGTCTATAAAACGCAGGATTCGCTTGTAAGATAATTCCAGTGCCATACTCGGCGATGTTGATGCCCACTGAGGCTTCATCAAATACCGCTCTAAGCTTTTGCTCGCTTTCCTGTATATGCTGATATTGCTGGCGTATTTCCTCTTCCTGAGCGATGAGCTCTTCTATTCCTGCCTCCAACTCGCCATGCGAATTCATTAAATCCTTTTCGCGTTCCATCAGCGCTTCAGACATGCGTTTTTTCTCAGCAAAGGCCGATAGGATGCTGCCGATCAGCATCATGGTTAATGGATACGCGATGATGACGATCGAGCCGACGTTCTTAATCGTCTCTAAGGCGCGCTCTTTAGGCAATGTAAACATCAGAAGCACCATTACCACGTGCACGATTAGGCCCATGACACCGATTTCCTTCAGTGACACTGACATCATATGATAATCCGAATCCTGATGACCTGTCAGCCGTTTGAGCCTCATATGAAATAGGCTTCCGATCACTGCGGCAGCTGTAATAACTGAAATTCCCATTATCATGCCCGAACCCCCCTGATAAATCCGTAGCATGAAAGGTCCTAACGCTGCAACGGCAGCAGTCAAAGGTCCGAAGTACATCCCCGCGACACTGATCATCACCGAACGACCGTCAAAAATAAGCCCTGGTGCCAGTACCAATGGATTTAGCATGCCTAATATAGATGCAAATCCAAAGATCAATCCTTGAACGAGGCGGTTTTGTAAAGGTTTATGAGGATCATGACCGATGACCCCAGATAAACAGCTTAAGGAGGTCAACATTCCGAGGTTAAAAAGGATTTCCAATATATTATGCATAAGGGCTCCTTATGTTAAAATTTCAACACTTTAAAAGTTATTTTAGTATAGTCTATTTTACCACATAATAAGGCAAATTGCATAACACCCTTTTGTCAATGACAACTAATAATTACCCATATCACAAATTTTGATATAATCCTATAATTAATGATATAAACATAACATACCGAATCGATCGAGCATACATAGGACGGCAAACCTGTTTGCCGATATCAGCCTGTTAATAGAGTAAGGGGGACTTTTATGATTTGCATGAAATGCTTAGCAACAGCACCTGATGAATTTGAAAAATGCCCGAAGTGCGGTGCCGCTTTTAAGCTTAACAAACAAGCTCAGAGCGACTTTAATCAAGTGTTGAGCCTCGTATCAAATTTTGAAGAAATCCTTTCAAAATTAAAGGAATAAGCCATTTGACATGGTATAATCAGATTAGCAAAGATTTTAGGAGGCCAACGTGAATCTCTATACGCTAATCTATCTCGCATTGACACTATTCGTGCTCTATCTCTTTTTCACCTTAGGCATGCCTTTCCTACTGGCTATCGTCATCGCACTACTGATCGAGCCACTGGTGGGGTTCTTAACGAAAGTTTTTCTCGGCAAACGCGTAATCGCTTCACTGCTTACCTGTACAGGAGTCCTTATAGGCGCTGTCGTCGGTATGTATGCGCTGGGTGATAAGGCCATCAGAGAACTCATATCGCTTACAAAGTGGACTGTGGAATATGTAAAAAACAATTATGACCAAATCGTCGCTTATGTAATGGATGTGCAAGAGACTGTTCTCCCCTTCACTCAGGAGCTTGACCTACAGCTTACCGATTTCGTGAAAACAGGCATCGATTCACTCCAGTCCATCGTTCTCGGTGTATCGAATGCCCTTATCGGTTTGATCCAAGGTGTTCCAGGTCTGATCCTCGATACGCTCATCTTTATCATCGCACTCTACCTCATCAGCTTGGGGATGCCGAAGATTAAGGATAAAATTCTCCATTTGTTCGATGATGATTCTCATCATAAAATTGAACATCTCATGCAGAAGCTTTATAAAGCCGTATTTGGCTTCATCGGCGCACAGCTGATCATGAGCCTTTTAATATTCATCCTCACGTTAGGTGGCCTTCTCATATTAGGAGTTCCTCTCCCCTTCGCCACAGCCGGTATCGTCACTGTCGTGGATATCCTACCGGTACTGGGTACGGGTTCAGTAGTGGTACCACTCTCCATCTACTACATCATTCAAGGCAACTACTTTATCGCTGTCGGTTTGCTCATCCTCTACGGCGTACTATTCGCCTTTAGGCGTGTGGTGGAACCTAAGGTTCTGGGAGACGCCATCGGGGTCGGTGCGCTATCCGCACTGGCCAGCATGTATATCGGCATAAAGCTCGTCGGATTTGTCGGGTTATTCTTAGGACCTTCAGCGCTAATTCTTATCAATGCACTGATAAGCGCCGATATTCTCAAAATTAAAATTAAAGTGTAAGACATAAACAGTAAAAAACCGGTTCTTGTGGGAGAACCGGTTTTTTACTTGCTTAAGAAGGGGAATTGATTCACTACACAGCTAATGCTGGGGAGCTCTTTTTCTTTCTAAATTGCCAGAAGGCAACTGCGCCGAGTAATACAGCAGCCACACCGTTAAGTGCAAGGCTTGTGGTAACCATCAAAATACCACCACCGATGAAAATCAGACGCTCTATTGGATTCATTTTTGTTTGGAAGAATCCGGTTAACCCTGAAGCAACTGCTACGATTCCGATAAGAGCTGTTATGATGATAAAAATCATGTGAAGGATCGTCACGTTCTCCATCAGAAGCTCTGGACTATATACAAAGATATATGGGATGATAAAGGCTGCGATGGCCAGTCGTGAGGCTTGTATACCTGTGGCCATCGGCTCTGACTTGGCCACCCCAGAGGCGGCAACTGCAGCCAGTGCTACCGGTGGTGTAACGTCTGCGATAATCCCGAAATAGAAAGCAAACATATGCGCTGCGATAACAGGTACATCCAGCATCATCAATGCAGGTGCAGCGATAGTCGCTGTGATGACGTAGTTCGCTGTGGTTGGTACACCGATACCGAGTATCAGTGAGGTAATCATGGTAAAGAATAAAGTGAGCAGTAAGTTACCACTAGCGATGCTTACTAATAAGGAGCCCATTTTAAGCCCTAAACCAGTCTGAGTAACAACACCGATGATGATACCAGCCGTTGCACATGCAGCGACAACCGTAATCGCACTTCTAGCACCATCCACTAAGCCCATAAAAATATCTTTAAGGCTTAATCTGGTTTCTTTTCTTACTGCTGCTACGAGGATCGATGAAACGATGGCGCCCATAGCGGCTCTAATTGGTGTATAGCCTGCAATCAACAGGTACATGACGATGATGATTGGAAGCATCAAGTGCCCGCGCTCCTTCATAACCTTTCCTGCTTTTGGAAGCTGGTCTTTAGGAAGTCCTTTTAGGCCTTGTTTTTTAGCTTCATAATGAACGCCTGCCCAAACGCCGAAATAATATAACAGCGCAGGCACGACGGCCGCTGCGATAATTCTTACATAAGGAAGATTTGTAAACTCAGCCATAAGGAAAGCGGCTGCACCCATAATAGGTGGCATAAGCTGACCACCCGTAGAAGCGGTTGCTTCAACTGCACCTGCAAATTCTGGTCTATAGCCGAGCTTCTTCATCATCGGGATGGTAAAGCTACCCGTACCGACGACGTTTGCTACAGATGAACCAGAAAGGGTTCCCATGGTCGCTGATGAAATAACCGCAACCTTAGCTGGGCCACCTGGCGCGCTACCGGCGATGGAGTTGGAGATATCGATGAAAAATTCTCCCATACCGGTCTTGCCGAGATAAGCACCGAAGAGCAGGAACATAAAGATAAAGGTCGATGATACGCCGATCGGGAGTCCAAAGATTCCTTCCGTCGTATAATATAAATGCTGAACCAGGTTAGCCATCTTTACACCACGGTGTGCTAATGGGCCTGGGATATAACGTCCGAATAGTGCGTACGCGATAAATACGAGTGCGATGATAACCATCGGCCAGCCGATGACACGTCTCGCTGCTTCGAGTACTAAGACGATGGCGATAATTCCCACCACCATGTCCATGGTGCTAACGCGACCCGCTCTTAAAACGAGTTCTGAATAGTTAAAAAACACATAAAGGCACACAAATGCCGCTAGTGCTGCGAAAAGGATATCCACTGGGTGGATCGATTTTCTTGAAAACTTTTTAGAAGACGGATATAAAATATACACCAAGGTTAAGCCAAATGCAAGGTGGATGGATCTTTGAAGCATGGCATCCAGCACGCCGAAAATGCCCGTGTATAGCTGGAAAAATGAAAAAGCTGCCAGCAATACGATTAATAGTTTACCTTGTATTCCGCTTAGTACCCTGAAGTCTGATCCTTTGTCATATTTTCTGAGTAGCTCATCAGCATTGACTTCCGTAACCGGTTCATCTGCTACAGCTGCTCCATTTTTCAATTTGTCGTTCAAGTCAGACATGACACCGTTCCTTCCTACAGGACAATTTTGTAGTTACCGATTTGAAACACTTTCTTTTGGGTTGCATAGATTCTAATATGATGGGTGTTTTCGAGACGCATTTCTTCCGAGTCCACGAGCTTATCATAGGCAGTGCTTCCCGTATCGATGGTCTCGTCCCCGAATAATTCCGTAAAATAGATTTTTTCACCATTCACTGTTATCGAATGCTTTGGAATCGGCGAAATGATCATGTTCACTTCTTCAAAGGCTCTTTCTAGGTAGAGAATGAACTTTCCATCGACGATTTCAAAAGCATTATCTTCCATTTGTTCATAGGGAAGACCTACTCCAAAAGACTCATAAATGGTCTTTTGGAGTATGAGGTCTAATTGATCATTGATTTCGAAATACTCATCGACTGGTGTCAACAACACTGAATGGGTATAGCCAAGCTGAAACGTGCCGTCGGCAGGAATATAGGTCTCTTGTTTTCCGGATTCTAACTCCTCCACTACTAAAACCATCCGTTCCTGCATACCGATAAAGATTAGCAGTGCTACTAAGGTCATACCAAGTACGACGATGACGATTCTTCTAATCAAAACTTACCCTTCTCTCATGCGAGTATTTAAATTACTCGTTAAAATATCTTTCTGCGCCTGGGTGCATTGGGATAGGCATTGCTTCAAGTGCAGTTTCTTTAGTGATGAATTTACCGACGTTATGTGCGAGAACCACACGGTCAAGATTTTCATAGATTTGTTTTGTTAAAGCATAAGCTAAATCGTCTTCCATGTCTGCTGAAACGCAAAGCATCGACTTAACCGTTAATGTAGCGACATCAGCTGTTTGACCTTTGTAAGTGTTAGCTGGAATCACGTAATCTGTAAAGAATTTGTAGTTTGATTTAAGTGTCGCTGCAACATCGCCATCGATTGCTACGATGAAAACGTCGTTTTGAGCTGATAAATCTTGGATAGCTGCTGTTGGGATACCTGCTGTTAAGAACGCAGCATCAACTTGCTTATCTTTAAGTCCTGAAGAAGCTTCAGCAAATGAAAGGAATTTAGCGTTGATGTCTTTCTCGAAATCCATACCTGCAGCTGCGATGATTTGTCTAGCATTTGCTTCTACACCTGAACCGATAGCGCCGACAGCTACGTTTTTACCCTTAAGGTCAGCGATGGTTTTGATGTTAGGATCAGTTGTTACGATTTGAAGTGGCTCAGAGTAAAGTGTAGCAAGTCCTCTTAATTTGTCAAAAGGAACGCCATCAAACATTTGTGAGCCTTCATATGCGTACATTGCAGTATCGTTTTGAACGATGATGACTTCAACTTCACCATCAACTAAGAGGTTGATGTTTGCAACTGAAGCACCTGTTGATTGTGCTGTCGCGTTGATGCCTTTAATGTTGTTGTTCCAAATTTCAGCAAAAGCGCCGCCAAGTGGGAAGTAAGTACCTGCAGTTCCGCCTGTACCGATGTTTACAAATACGTTATCAAATTCAGGATCTGCTGCAGCTGCTGTAGTTTCTTCTGCTGCTGCAGTGGTTTCTGCTGGTGCTGCTGTGGTCTCTTCCTCAGCTTTAGGTGCACAACCTGTCGCTAACGAAAACGTCAACATTAAAATGAGTAACAACGACAATGCTTTCTTCATAATTTCCTCCTGCTTAACTAAATATTTTCCCATAAAACATCCCCACTATGTTTTCATAACAAAACATAGTACAGTTCTTTATATCACGCAACCTACATAATCCGACAAAATGTTACAAAATACTACATGAAAAATTTAAAAAAATTTTACATCTATGACAATTAAGCAAGAAACCCGTAACACAAAGGAAACATAATTTTAAGCAGTGTTTTTACTTTTCTTTTCATACATCCTGCGATCGGCTAAAATCATCAAGGTTGAAAACTCTCGAGACTCCAGAGGAAACTCTGCGATTCCGAAGCTCAGCCCGCAACCTACATCTTCTACACCGAGCACCTCCATGCGATGCGCCAAATGGTCAGATAATCCCATCAACCGCTTTGAAACCTCATCAGCCTCAGAGTGATAGATAATGCCGATAAACTCATCCCCACCAACCCGCATCAGGATATCCGTTTCACGAAATGCCTTCTTCAAAAGCTGAGACATCACTAAAATGTATTGGTCCCCTAAAGCATGGCCGTATTGGTCGTTCACCTTTTTCAGTCCGTCGAGGTCAGCACTAAATAATAGAAACGGTTGGTTGCTCCTTAGGCAAACCTCAAACCCGGTTTTACTGTATTCATCTAAATACCATCTGTTATAAAGTCCGGTCAGCTGGTCATGATAAGAAAGGTGTATGGTTTTTTCCAGATACCTAAGTGCACTTAAAATCAACGTGACCTGTTCACTTATGAACCGAATCATCTCCAGATCAAACTCAGAAAACGCATTTTTACGCGTCGCATCAAGGTTGAGTAATCCGATAAAGTCGCCATTGATGATGATGGGTGAGCTTAGCACCGACTCTATTCGGTTACCGCTGAGGTTCACTGGTATTTTTATGGCGAACTGGTCTTCGATTTCATCGATGTCATTGATGATAACCGGAGAATGTTCATCCGGATCCTTGAATCGGTAATAAAATGACTTTTCATACGGTAGTTTAAACAGCTCCTTGATTTCAGGCGCATAGCCCACCGTGGACTTGATGCTTAAAATCCCCTTATCGTCTTTTAGCATAATCGTTCCCACATCCACGTAATCCAGCTTTTCCACTAATGTCTCAATCAACTGATCCAGTAAATTCTGTAAGGGCTCACTGCATATCAGCATATTATTCAGCTTGATGACCAGGTCTTTGAGCCACTGGTACGTGTGCTCGCTGGTCACATCCATAGCCGTTATATACGTCACGGGTTGACCTTGAACGAGAATACATTTCACCCCAATATTAAGAATTCTCACATGTCCCAAGCGATCGATGATATGTACCGCTTTTAGGTGTCCATCAGTTTGACCTACCGCTTCATTCATTTTTCTAAATAAAGCTTCTAGGCGTTCATAATCCTCACTTCTAGAAAAACGGCTTCTAAGCGATGCGAGGAGAACCACTTCACCAGTAGGAATAATAATCAATTGTTTCATGGCCGTGTTTTGATACGTCATCACCCCTGTCTGATCAAACATGATGACCGCAGTGCCTAAAGAGTCCAAAAGCTGCACGCCAGTATGAAGGTCTTGCGCCAGCAATTGCTTCATCGTTTCATCTGCCTCGACTAAACCGAACCATTTCATTATCATTTTTTTAAGTAACGGCTTCATAATAGCCCCCAGTAATTACCATTCCAAGAGACGTCTTTGCCCCTCCAGTGCCCGTAATCCACTGATTTCTTGAGAAACCTCTAGTGTCCCTCGATATTCCCCATTTGTATTTCTGAGTGCAAAATATTGAATATGAATGAACATCCCCCGCATCTGAATCCAAAATGAGGCTTCGCTCTTGGTTCCCTCCTTAAACGCTTTTAAAATGTCCTCCACCACATGCACACTTTCAGGAGGATGACAGTTTCTAACATCTCTGCCGATAACGGCCACCGATCTGGGAAATATCCGATCCTTTGGTCTCGAAAAAAAAGCCACCTTATCGAATTCGTCCACTAATGTCATGTCCACTGGCAGATGATCAAGTAAAAGTCCCAGCTGCTCAAAATCCATATGCCCAGTGGCAAACTTTAGCATTTCCACTGCGTCACTTTGCTTTCCAGTACTAAAATGGGGGACTTCGTGAACCATTACTTCCCCTTCTATGGTCGGAGTGTCAATATAAGAAAACGCATACTCCAAGCTCTGAAGTCTCATGGAACGGAACGCTTCACCGTCCAGTAGCTGCGCTGCCGCTGGGAACAATATCAGTTCCTGCTTCTGCACCAAACCATATAGTAAAAAATAGAAGCGACCAATCTCCGTGCTGAGTGCCGCCTCCTCATATCCCTCAGGCGCGCCACGGCCAGCATCGCCGAGCATTTCATCAAGTGTCTTCCAAAGAGCGCGAAGCTCATCGTGGAGCGACCACATGATTTTAAGGCCATCATAACGTTCAGATTTTTTCTCCATCATGGGAAAAAGGATGTTTTCAATTTTTAGAAGATGGGCATTATACTCCTTACTGCCTTCCACAAGCTTTCTTAGCTCAGGAAGTAAATCGATCAAGTCGTGCGATTTAATTTTAGGCTTAAACCCTTCCAGCAAGAGTAACAAGCCTGCATTCTCAGCCATCATATCCCCTAAAAAGCTCTCTCTTTCTGGCTTCTCCCAAGGATAGTTACTGAGTGCCTTATAAAATACATTGATCAGTTTGTCCACTACGGACAGTAGCTCTTTAGGACTAAGTCCCATCTTAAGTTGCTCGTATTGCACCAATACCAGCTCCTGCGGTGTGATGGATTGGATTTCGTTCAGGTATTTCATATAGAGCGTTTTACCGTCCTCTTTATGGACCATCCCTAAGCAATAATCCAACAAATGCTTGATCTTATCCTCCATGGTTCCCCCTTAACATCGTTTTTATGTTTAATAAGTCCTTATGAAAAAGGATGACCAGAACTGAAATCCGATCATCCCAAACAAATGCTTAAGACCGATACTGCTCATGTAGGCTAAAGTTTTCGTTATATAGTACCACCTGATCACCTTCTCTAGTGGTGTAATTCACCACGATAGGTCCCATCAAGTTATACGTGAAATCCTTAACCTCACAGGGAATCGTTACTATACTATAAATGCCCAGCTCAGATTCCTTCGTAATATGAAGGGTCTTCTCAGTTTCTTCTGGGAGCTCGAACGCATAGTCCGGTCTAAAAATAAATGGTACCGTGATCACAAACGCCAAATCGGGGTCATCCACCGATTGAAGCCAGAAAAATGGGACAGGTTCTTCTGTGTCATAATTGTTTACGATAGCGAATTGTTTTCTTTCTTCAAATCCCTTCAGTCCGTTGGCGAAATAGATAATGTGGTCATCTGGAACATCCAGTTCACCAAAATATCGCGTGTTTAAACGCATAATCCCACCTCCAAATACGTGTAGTATTCGTGTAGTATTCGTGTAATACCCTATTTGATGGAAAATAATCGTTTTATTGATATTTATTCTCTCATCATCGAAATCGAGGCCAGTAGCTTTTTCGTATAAGGATGGGCCGGGTTTTCCAGTAGGCGCTCGGTAGCCACGCATTCCACGATTTCTCCACGGTGCATGACCGCCAAACGGTCCGAAAGGTGAATGGCGATCCGCAGGTCGTGCGTGATGAATAAATAGGTTAGTCCCAGTTGTCTTTTAAGGTCCACGAGCAGGTTGACGATTTGCCCCTGGACGGACACGTCCAGTGCTGAAACGGGTTCATCCAGGATGAGGAGCTTGGGTCTGGACGCCAATGCCCTCGCGATACCGACCCTTTGCTTTTGGCCTCCACTTATGGCCGTCACACGGCGGTTCATCATTCCCTCACTCAATCCGACCAACGCCAGTATCCGGCTCACTTCATTTTCTATAGTGCCTTCGAAGGCCACCTTGTGTAACAGAAGGGGTTCCTTAACCAGCTCAAACACCGTTTTCAGCGGGTCGAGGGCCCCATAGCTGTATTGAAAGACAATTTGAACATCTCGCCTTAAATAAGCGGGCTCGATGCCATGAAATTTCACCAGTCCATGGTTTGCCTTCTGAAGACCTAAAATGATCTGGCTAAGGGTCGTTTTACCACTGCCACTTTCCCCGATTAGCCCCAATGTTTCACCCTTAAAAAGGTTTAGGCTGATGTCTTTAATGGCCTCTACTTTATAGTGTTTTCCCCAAAGACCGTTTTTCACATGGAAGGTCTTCGTCAAGCGAGAGACCTCCATTAAAATCTCAGCCGACGCCGTTTCCTTACTGTCTAAAGATTCTGCTGATTTCATCAGGTCAGACCTCCTGCGTGCACACATCTGACGTGATGTGTGGCGGTAATTTCTCTTAGCTCAGGGATTCCTTCGTGACATCGTGGCTCTACTTGTGGACACCTAGCTACAAATGGACAGGCCTCTGTAAACTCAGTGGGATCAAGTGCGTATCCATTTAAGGTATACAGGCGTTCTGTTTTCGTGCGGAGTGCATTTACACAGCGCATTAGCTCGATGGTATAAGGATGCTTAGGCGATTCGAAAATTTGATCACAGGTGCCCTCTTCCATAACAAGTCCACCATATAAAATGATCATGCGATCACTGATCCTAGAAGCCAATTCAAAATCATGTGTTATGAATAAAAGCCCTAAATTTCGTTTTTTTTGAGTTTCCAGCAATAATGTGACGATGACTTCTGTAAGCGATGCGTCGATGGATGAGGTGGGTTCATCGGCGATGATGATCTCAGGTGATAAAAAGAGCGTCAGTGCGATGGTCACACGCTGTGCCTGCCCACCACTAAGCTGATAAGGCATCATCTCTAATACCCTAGCAGCGTCATCTCCCAACCCCACTTCGTCTAGTACCTTGAGTACGACGTCCAGGTCCCATTTCATATCATGGACCTGAGAAAGCTCCTTAAATTGAGATTTTATGGACATATGAGGACTTAGCGCTTCACCTGGATTTTGAAAAACCATCCCTATCCGTTTACCACGAATCGTGTTCAACCGCTTTTCGTCCACTTTTACTAAGTCGATATCCCCTAATACGATCTGATCAGCATTTACTGTCGCCAGATGTTTACTATAGAGCTTTAAAGGGGCCAGTGCAGAGACTGTCTTACCAGATCCAGATTCACCTAACAAGGAAACGATCTCTCCCGGTCTAACCGTATAGGAGACCCCGCGCACCACTTCAGTGCTTCCGAACTTCACATGAAGTTGATCGATCTTAAGCATATGCCCCCCTAATAATTGTTGCTTTTAATGACGGTAGATAGAAGCTTACCATAAGGACCAATATCCAGTACCATGGTAGGAAAACCCTTTGTTTGAAACAGCAGTTGATCCGTGATGGAAGGGTTAGCAAGTGCCCTGATATCGATGTCGTTCGCATTCAACTGCTTCTCAAGCTGAAGGGAAAACGTGTAGGCATAATAGCGAGAAATCGGAGACTGTCTCTGGTCGAGAAGGACACTCTGTTGACGCGAGCTTACGGAATGCCTGGTAAGGTCCATATAAAGCAGCACATCCTTTTGAGAGTAAAGGGATTTTGCGGCGTAATCAAATAATCCATGGGTGGCTTCACTTAACGTCCCGTCGAAGAATAACACGATTACCGTTCGTTTACGGTTTTTTATCGCTTCATCGACGATCCCTAGAGCTGTACCGATTTTAGTCTCCGCTTCCTTGCTGGTTAGCGCATTATAGCTGAATCCATAGATGATGGCTTCCTCGCCAGCATAGGGATCTGTTCCGGGCAATACTGCATAGACATTTCTTCCCGTGTCCCCTGTAATGGATGCCGTCTGTTCAAATGAGATAAAATTTCCTGAGGGTTCCATGAAGGGGGTCATTTGATCCCTGTTAAGATAAAAAACTGGGATCGTGGATGCTAGCTGGGTTTCCTTCACATCAAGTAAGCGTTCTTCAGTCGTTAACCAAGCGATGCCGCCGACCATCTCATACTGACTGATCCTCTCCGAAATATCATAGATAGCCTCAGCGCTATAAAACGTACTGTCCAGTAATAAAACCGGCTTGCGTCCCTCATAGAGCGTCGTTTCATCTAGCTTCGCCTGTATTTGTTCTGGTGTAATTTGATAGAGATCTTCATCCACAAGTGAAATAAAGACGCCTTCCACCTGATGGTTTCCATGAGAGATAAACCGCGTTGATTCGGTGAGGTCTACGGCTTCACAGGCTGCTGCCCGACTAGATACCAGTACCTTGGCACCTGTGGTCATCGCCCCAGGTAATACTGTATACGTATGAACCATTTGTCCTGAAAGGGGTGTAAAGCCTCTTTCACTCAATGCTTCAGAAATCAATTCAGTTGCATATTCTGCCTCTGGCGTGCCGATTAGCACTGGGTTTGCACTACTATCGGTAGCCGGCAAAGCGATTGGCACCACTTCGAAACCAAAATTGCGGAAGATAAATTGCTGACCCTGTAGAAATAATGCGGCGACCAGAATCAGACTCACAGCAATCTTTAAAGGTTTACCGGGCTTTTTCAGTTTAAGCGTTCCATTTTGAAGGTCTTTGAGGCCTTCGCCAAAGGCATTTAAGCCTAAAACGCTGATGAAGAATGCCAGCGATGGAAACCATACAAGCCACGGTGCATCACGCAGATGATTTCGTGCTGCGCCTAGCATGCTCGCCCATTCGGGTTCGTATGAGAGGTCCATGAACTTAACATTACCATTTGAGGTATCTTCGATAAACCTGACGTTGCCCACGAATACGGCGAATAGACCGAGCTGCATCAACAGGGTAAGCACCCTGGCAAACTCTAGGAAAAACATCACGATAATCTCGGGGATCAAGTGCCTGATCACTGTCGTAGTTGCGATTTGAAGCTTGGTTTTACCGATGGCGATATCGCCTGTCACGAAGGGTTCCTTTAAAAGCCCTGTTACACGCTCCATAATGACCACGCCGAGCTTCCCGAATCCCACGAATCCTAGAAGGACGACGAATGCGAAGACGGAAAAGCCTTTCGTAAGATTGATGAAGTAGTCCATCTTCAATATGATGATACAGAGTAGCAGTGTGGGAATCGTACCGAAGAATCGGGAAAGCTTATCGATGATTCCCTGTGCACTTAAGCTTCCAAATCCTGCTGCAAATCCTAAAGGAATGGCGAATGCGAATCGGAAAATGACGATCAGTAACGCTAGGGTCATGGTAAGACGTGTTCCATAGACGATTAATGCCCATACCTGTCTGCCGAGTTCATCCGTCCCCATGGGAATTCCCCACTGTGGTTTAAACGGCGCTTTCTCCAGATGAAAAGTACCGTCCTCGGATACATAGCTTCTCATGCCTTCTGTGGCATAGGGATTCGAACGGGTCCATAGGCTAGGAAATAACGCCATGCTGATAATCACCACGAGGATGATGAGACCGATGCCAAATTGAAGCTTCTTAGACATTTGCCTTACCTCCTCTTCGTTTGACATTTGAAAATGCTCCTAAAAATTTATAGATGCCCACGTAAGTCATATAAAGGATGCTAATGGCGGCGATCATGCTGACGAAGGTCACCTCATCCTTGGTTTTATCTGCGATTAAAACGAAGTTTGCCAGTCCTTTATAATCAAAAAGGAATTCGACGATGATGAGGTTTGAAACCATGACGGATATAAGTCCAGTCAATGAAGCGAAGGAAACCTCCAGCACGGGTGGCATCATATGTCTTAAATAGAGATTTCTTTTGGGGATTCCCCTTGATGACAGTGCCATATAGTATGGCTTCTGGCGCTCCTTCATGAAAGTCAAATAAGCCATGCGGCTAATGTAGACGGTGGGCATTATGGCCAATATCAGCCATGGGAACACAAAACCTTTAAGCTCAGGCACGGGAACGATTTTCGATATGGCCACGAATGTACGATTTGCCACTAAAATCCACATGATTTCGGGCACTGATAAAATCGTAAGACTGACGAAGCTCCTTAAAGCGGAGTCCTGTTTTTCGTTATAGGCGTCAAATAACCCTTTCGCAACGCCCACGATGATGGCAAATAGGGTAGCCGCACCAAACAAGATGAAACTGTTACGTGCTGATAATAACAAGAACTCGATGTTTTCAAAATCAAAGCCTCGTATGAATTGCAACGCGTGTTTTAGGGTTAGGGTCATGGAAAAGTTGGAATTGAACGTTCCTGCTTCAAACACGACGTTAAAATTTCGAGGGAGCTTCGTTATGAGGATCAACAGTGCGATGATCGTGACAGGGGTAAGCAGTCCGCCTAAACTCTTTAGCAAAAGGAATGGCGTGCTCATGGTCAGCTGCGGGATGGACTCTTTGAATATCGCAGCCGCATACATGGCAAAAAGGTAAATCGCTAATATCAGTAAAACCAGCCGCTCCTTAGCGGTTAAAACCAGCCATGGGTTCACATCGTAATGTGTTTCTCCAGACCATGCGGAAATCACGGAAATCAGTTGCTCTGGAGATCCAAATGACACTGAAATTCCTTTGATACCATGTTGAGCGAGCGTTCGAATGGTATAATTTGGACTTCTACTACTCGATACTTCGATGTTTAAATCACTAGCATGCTGTAGGATGCTTGATTCAAGGATGGTTCCCTTTTCTCCAGAACGCCACGAAAACAGAACTTCCTCATCCTGATTAGATCCTAACCCCACTTGTCTGAGATCGATAACCGTGATGGCTTCAGGGGCATATGCTATGCCATCGATATCACCATTAAGCAATCCTTCAATCAGTGCGTTAAATCCCTGATAATCGGTTTGGCTCGCGTTTAAAAACGCGAAAAGAAGGGTCTCATCAGGCTCTGGCTGACCACTAAGCGCATAGACGCGCGACAATTCCAGTGCGTTAGCCATGGCAGAGGCCTCGCTTACGGCGATCTGATCGCGAAGTGCTGAGGTATAGTCGCCTGAATCGTCTAAATCACACGTAAAAACAGTGACACGTTTACTTTTACCAGGGATGATCCCGATTAGATTCTTAGTATCTATCGTTTTAATTTCAATTGGTTGTTTTAATTTAACATCAGGAACGACGCCATAGACAGTGCCCGTCGGTAATATCTCATCTGGCTCGATGGGATTCGCCATGGCAATTTTCTTTAAGCTCGCAAACACCTCTCGTGATATAAAACCAACTGCCATGGTATTTCCTGGTTTGTCAAACAGCATTAAGGATTGAATCGGTATCGCCATATACGGCTGACTTAGATCTGTCTCGCTATAATATAAAACCCCTTTTGCCCCAGTATCCTCCATGAGTTTAAGGCTATCTCCAATTAATGGATTCCCTCTCGTGACGACGATTTTATCCTTAAAATACCCTTCTGGAAATTTGTAAGGATTATTATCCGTAAAAATCAAATCCCCTTCATAATCAGCACTGCCACCAGGCCCCCATGCTACGAATTTATAATCCTTATAAGGGACTAAGCTTACGGGCTCTTTTTCGGCATCCAAAAAATTAAAAATGGACGACGCTTCAAAAAAAGGAACCTGTGCTCTAAAGGGCTGCTCTATTATAGAGAGGCCATTTGTTAGAAGTTCCGATTGAACGTAGTCCATGGTCAGTTGATTCTGTGTGGTTCCGGTTTGCCTAGACAAATACGGTGCTTTGGTCAGTTTGGTTAATGTGGCGTAAATTCGTTCACCATCAAATGCATGTGCGTCGAAGTCGTTAGGCTTCGTAATGGTAAACCCCGCAAACAAGATGAGTACGGCGATGGTGACGAGGATAACCCATTTTTTCATGTCGATGTCTCCATATAATAAGTGGTGGAGCGGGTGATGGGAATCGAACCCACACAGCTGGCTTGGGAAGCCAGAACTCTGCCACTAAGCTACACCCGCACACCAATATATTAACATAAATACTCGACTACAAAAAGATTTTTTTAAAAGTAATAGGCATCGACGATTTCACCCGCTTCATAGGACCTTTTTTCGTGTGGAATCATCACATAACCGTTAGAATTAACCAATAGTGTGATCATGCCCGATTTTCCTGAAGTCGGTACCGCAACCCATTCGCCTTCCCTATTTTCAATATGAACCATTTGGAAGGTATCTCGTCCCTTTGCGCCGTAAATCGCTCTCGTCAGTTTTACTGGGATCGCATGCGACAGTGGCACCTGATAGCCCCAAGTTTTGAGGATTTGCTTAGCCAGTAGTTCAAAGACGACGATGGCTGATACTGGATGCCCAGGTAGCCCTATCACAGGTTTATCGCCATGTTTGGCGAGAATCGTCGGTTTTCCTGGTTTAATGGCCATGCCTGCCAGTAAAACACCTTGATCGCAAACGTCATCGAGAAGCTCCTGCGTATAGTCTTTTTCTCCGACTGAGCTTCCACCAGAAATCAGCACGAGGTCAGCCATCTCTATAGCTTCTTTTATTTGAGAACGCAATACCTCTTGATCATCGGGTAGTACGCCCTTAAGCAGCACTTTAAAACCTAGCCTCTGAGCGCTGGCCGCTAAAGTGTAGGTGTTGATTTCTCGAATCTGACCTAACGCTAAAGGTGCTGATGAGGTTACCAGCTCATCACCTGTGGAAAGAATCACGACAGTTGGGCTACTGAGCACCTCCACCTCGTAAACACCTAATGAGGCAAAAGCACCGATTTCATGCACACCTATAACCCTACCAGCATCAAGCACCATTTTCCCGATGCTCATGTCTGAGCCGCGTTCGATGATGTTTTCACGTTCGGTTACACCTTTATTAATCGCGACCCGTCCATCTTCTAAAACTTCCGTGTCTTCAATCATGACCATGGTGTCGGCACCTTCAGGAAGCATCCCGCCAGTTGGGACATACATGCATTCTCCTTCACGGATGACGGCATCGGTTTCTTTTCCCATTTGTGCTTTTCCCACGAGTTTAAAGGTGGTTGGGGTACTAAAAAACTTGACAGCATAACCATCCACTGTGGACTTTGCAAATTCAGGAACATTCTCATGACTTACTAATGGACGGCTTAAAACCCTACCAAAAGAAGCTTCAAGTGGCACCATTTCACCAGCTTTAGGTCTTTTGCTAAACGTCTTTTCTATAAGCGCCAGTACATGATCGATGGGATTGAGGGCTAAATTTTGTTTCATGAGACACTCCTTAAATCCGGTTAAATTTAACGGCTAAGAAATCCACCGCTTCGTCCGTATTTTACGGCTTGAACTTCGGCCATAATAGCCACGGCGATTTCCTCAGGCGTTTCGCCACCGATATCGAGACCGATCGGGGCATAGACAGCTTTTAGTTTCTCCTCAGAAATTCCCTCTTTCATCAGTTCTCCATAGCAATGTCTAATTTTATTTTGACTTCCAATCATGCCGATATAGCGTACATTTGAATGAATCACCTCACGAAGTGATTCCATGTCATATAAATGACCATGCGTCACGATGACGACACTTGTGTTCTGATCCAGGTTGATTTCTGGTTTTGAGCCCACTTCCCAGCAAACCAACTGATCCGCATAGGGGAAGCGCTCTTTTGAACAGTACTCAGGACGATGATCGACGATGGTCAGATGATACCCGAGCATCGGTGCTACTTTTGAAAGCTCAAGTCCGATGTGGCCACCACCAAAAACAACCAAACGGTCTTTAACGGCAAAGGTTTTAACGAACACCTCCATCGCACCACCACAGGCCATGCCTAAGGAATGCTCAGAGTCCTTAAGCGTCAGCTCGTATTGGAACGATTTCGAACTGTTTTCTTTAATACAAATGGCGGCATCAGCCTTAGCGGTTTCCTCAATTTTTCCACCGCCGATTGTTCCCTCGATCAGTTGCCCGTTTTTATCCACGAGCATCATACTTCCCACATCACGTGGGCTACTCCCCAGAGCGTTTGTTACTGTGACCAATGCCACTTCTACGCCTGCACTTAGGCACTCTGTTAGTTTTTTTAGTACTTTCTCTTCCATCATGGCCTCCTATGCATTAAAGGGGTGTCCTAAAGGACACCCTTCTCATAAAGGTCTTCAATCTCAGCTTCAGAATATCCAAAGAATCGCTGTAAAATTTCAGTGGTGTGCTGTCCAAGAACTGGCGCAGGTGCAACGACTGCCCCAGGTGTTTCAGATAACTTGATGGCAACACCCGGCATTTTTAATTTACCTGCAATTGGATGCTCTACTTCCACGATCATCTCACGCGCTTTCACTTGCTCATCTTCTAAAACCGCGTCGATATAATTAATCGGTCCATTAGGCACTCCATTATCATCAAGGATTTTCATCCATTCTTCTGTGGTTTTACCCATCATCTTTTCAGCGATTAATGGACGTAATTCATCATAATTTTTATTTCTGTCAGGATTTTTTGCGAACTTAGGATCTTCGATTAATGCATCAAGACCCGTTACTTGGCAATAACGCTTCCAGATTTGATCGTTACCAACTGCAACGACGATTTTGCCGTTTGAAGTTTCAAACGGTTCAAACGGAACGATAGAGGTATGTCGATTACCTGCAGGTCTAGGCACTTCACCTGTCACCACATATCGGGCGATGGCATTTTCAAGCATCGCTACCTGGCAGTCGAGCATGGCCACATCGACCTTTTGGCCTACGCCTGTGACATTTCTGTGATTAAGGGCAGCGAGGGTTCCAATCGCTGTAAAAAGGCCCGCACCGATATCGCCGATAGATGGACCTACTCGTGTCGGTTCGCCATCCTTTTCACCGGTAATACTCATGATACCGCCCATCGCTTGAACCACGCCATCGTAAGCTGGTCTTAAGCTATAGGGCCCTGTGTGGCCAAATCCTGAAGCGGCCGCATAGATAATTTTAGGGTTGATTTCTTTTAGAACATCATAGCCTATACCGAGTTTTTCCATGGTGCCTGGGCGGTAATTTTCTACGATGATGTCTACTTTCTTAACAAACTCTTTTAAGATTTTTTTACCTTCATCTGTCTTTAAGTTGAGCGTGATACTTTGCTTATTTCTGTTTAAGCTCATGAAGTATGCGCTTTCACCGTGCTGATACGGTCCAAAATGTCTAGAGTCATCGCCGATTGTAGGCGTTTCTACTTTTATGACTTCTGCACCCAGGTCTCCTAACATCATGGTACAGTAAGGTCCTGCAAGTACACGTGTCAAATCTAATACCTTAATGCCTTGTAGTGGTCCCATGAATCAATCTCCTCCATCTAATGATATCCTGTAATATGATTTCCTGTAAAAAAAGCTTACCCACAAGAACCCATCGGTTCCCATGGGTAAGCATGCCCATTACAATTTTAGTGAATTAAGGATTATGCTTCCTCTACGAAAGCGACGATACGGCAGAATGCAGACTCACCACCTTGGAATTTCCAAGGGAAGCAGCCGATTACACAACGCTTGTTGAGGACTTCATCGATTTGGCCACCAACGTTTTCTGCGTGGATGATTTCACCGTATTTCTGGTGGAACATTTGGATGTGCATTGCTTGGTATTGCTCTGGCCATGGATAAACTTCGTTTAAAGTCTTACCATAACGCTTTTGGAATGCTTCGTCGCAAGCTTTCGCCTCGCCTGGCTCCCAATCTCTAATCTTCGTGTTCATCGGGTGGTCTGCTGAACCACAGTCAACGCCGATCCACTTGATTTCAAGCTCTTGAGCCCATTTCATGAAATCGAGTGATGGACCAGGGTGTCTAAGCATATATCTTCTTTCATCAGCTTCTGGTTGATCCCAGCCATATTTGTGGTAGCCAGTGTTGATGATAAGGATGTCGCCTTTTTTAACTTCTACTCTATCCATGATGTCTTGTGGTGTATAGATACCCCAATCTTCTGCTTTATCAGAAAGGTCTACGACTACGCCAGGTCCGCAAAGTTTCTCAAGTTCAAGAGAAGCGATATCTCTACCAGCAGTATCGAAGTGTAATGGTCCATCAAGATGTGTTCCTAAATGGTTAGAAGCTGTGATGATTTGACCATTGGCACCGTTTGGAGAAAGACGTTTGAAGAATTTCACTTGAAGTGGCTCGTATGTTGGCCATGGTGGAGTTAAGTGGCTTGTGTTTTGTGATAAGTCATACATTTTTACATTTTTCCAGAAATTCATAAAATCCTCCTATAAATTATCATTTTTTAGTATGAGATCAGTTATTCACTGTAATCTGTCAGTTATAATATACCCTCTTGTTCCATTTTAATCACAAATGCTTCTAATGCGTCTTCAAAGCATTTCATCGGAGGTCTAACGAGACCAGCACCTACTTGGCCCACACCTGCATTTTTATGTGCAATGCCTGTATTGATGATCGGAAGAATTTGTGTTTCCACAACCTTACGGATATCGATACCGGTTGGTGTTCCTCTGAAGTTCAGAACTGGAATCTTATAGGCGATGTTTTCTGCTTCTGTGATTTCATACATCATGGTTGAATAGTTTACCGCATCTGCTGGTGTTCCACCTACGAACTGAACGATCGCCGGTGCTGCTGCCATGGCAAAGCCACCAATTCCTGATGTTTCAGTGATAACTGAATCGCCGATGTCTGGGTTTCCATCTTCTTTTGTATAGCCTGGGAAGAAAAGGCCGTCGATGATTTCAGCTGGTCCAGTAAACCATCTATCACCAAGCGCTGATACTCTGATACCGAAATCTGTACCATTTCTCGCCATACCGTACACGATGGTCGAGTAAGGGATATTCGCTGCTGGATCAAGCGCACTTTTCGCAGCTGGCATCGTCAGGTTTAAGAAGAAGTGATCGTTTGAATTTAAGAATTTTAAAACGTCAATTTTATCTTCATTTGAATATGAGGTCATGACGATGTAAGGTGCAATTTCTCTAATGAGCAGCGAAGTACCTGCTTTATTTCTGTTATGGCCTTCATCGCCCATTTGAATCACTTGTGCAATCATGGTCTTAAGGTCGATAGGACCGTGAAGTGCTAAAGCTTCTTTCAAAACTGGTCCGAGGATAGAAGCCATCCACTTGAGACGTGTGGTAACTTCTTCACCGAACGCGCCAAATCTTAACACTTTTCCTAAGCCTTCGTTTAATGTACAGTATGTTCTGTTTCCGAAGGTTTCGTTTTCCACGATCCACACTGGCATGCTCGCCGTAACGACGCCGGCCATAGGACCTACCGCATTATGATGGTGGCATGAATCAAATGTGATTTCTCCTGATGTAGCCAATTTAATCGCTTCAGCTTCGTCAGCTGCGAGGCCTTCATAAATTAAACCACCGATGATTGCGCCACGTAATGGTCCGCTCATTCTATCCCATGTAATTGGAGGGCCTGCATGAAGGATTGTTTTTTTCGTCATTCCAGGTATATCATTTAATGCAACACCGATTCCAACTACTTTTGGTTGTGCCTTCTGAATTCTGTCAACAGCTTCAGCATTGGCCTTATTTATCAACTCTAGCACGTGATCATCTCCTCTACTTTTTAGTATTTAAACGCTTGAGTAATGCTAGCATTTTTGGATTTCCACCAGCTCTTGGTCTCCAGTTCATGTGAATGGTTTCAACCTTTTGAGCCTTTAAGTCATTATAAAAAGATTCCAGACCCATGTTAACCACTTTGAGGTCTTGTTTGAAAAGTTCATTAATACGACTCATCTTAAGCCTCCTTCTGTGCAAGGGCATGCATCATTTTACCCACGAGTCGAACGGCTTGTGCATTAGACGGCATTACGATGACGCCTTCCGCTTCAAGCTGTTCCTTTGATGATTCAAAGCCTTGAGGATCGCCTGATGTACCTGTGATCGATGCGACGTATACCACTGGTGCACCTACTTTAGCTTTAAGCTTGCGTACAGAATCAGCCACTTCCCCAGCAGGATTTTCATGTGAGCCATAACCGATAACCACGTCCATGAGAACGATAGCCGTACTTTCATCGATGTCTTTAAGCATTCTTTCAGTACGAGTAGAAGGATCGATCATCGGGTGAGGTCTTCCCACCGTAAACTGGTCTTCACCGAGATCTAAACACGTATGTTTTCCAGTTACATTCAGATTTTCGAGTTCATACTCTGGAGAGAGTGGGATGTTTGAATAGATGCCACCAAATTGGTTACCCAGTAATTTCATGGCTTCGTCAGCAAGTGTACCACCTGTATATAGGCCTCTTAGGAATTTTTGTGATGGTTTTAAGCCCGAGACCGCATGATCGACGATTTTCGAAATCTCAGCATCACTCATTTCGAATCCTGCAAAATCGGCTGCTGTCTCGCCGTTTGCAGCCGCTACAGCCTTATAAGCCGTATCTTCAAGTGAAATACAAGGAATCGCGCCTGCTTTTCGGATCATTTCAATATCGCCACCGATAAAGTCCACCACAACTGGCTTGGATGTTTCACTCACTTTTTTAAGAATCTTCTCCGCCACTTCTGGTGCAGGTGGCTTAGAGATAAGGACGATTACTTTAGTCTCTGGATCCGCGATAAGGGCATCAAATGCTTGAAGCATCATTAAACCACCGATTTCTGACTTCAGGTCTCTACCACCGGTACCAATGACTTGAGAAACCCCCGACCCCAGGCGATCAATCAATGATGTCACTTCTTGTGTACCCGTTCCTGAAGCACCAATCACGCCGATAGGTCCTCTTTTTACCACGTTGGCAAATGCAAGCGCGATACCGTTAATGATCGCTGTACCGCAGTCTGGTCCCATCATTAAAAGACCTCTATCAACTGCCTTCTGCTTAAGCTTTTTCTCTGCTTCTACTGAAACGTTATCAGAGAACAACATGACGTGGATGTTTTCTTCAAGTAATCGATCCACTTCATCCTCTGCATACTGTCCAGCAATTGAAACGACTGCCAAATTTAACTCTGGAATCATACCCTTTGCTGCATTAAGTGTTACTGGACGATAGACACTATCCCCGGACGCCTTTTTCTGCGTCAATAGTCTAGCAACCGTCTCAACCACCTCTGCCATCACTTGTTCATTAGAAACTTCAGCAGCGATAAAAAAATCGTTTGGTGACAAACCGTCGATTGCCTCACCGCCGAGTCCAAGATTTGATGACAATTCCTTGTTCAGATCCGTGCCCATTCCTACGAGCACTTCAGCAACGCCTTCAATTTGCTTGATTTCCTTAGAAATAAGCATTAAAGTGACTGAATCGTAGTAGGCATTTTTTCGGATGTCATAAAGAACCATTTTTAAAGCCTCCTTATCGATTAAACGCTCGACTCAATAGGATTCTCTGTGCGCAATAGATGCCAAACAGAAAATCAGTACCGGAAGATGCGCCATTATTGATTACTGCAATTGCTTTCTCTCTCACTTGATCGCCATGATCACTATAAATGGTTTCGATTAGGTTACGATGTGCGGATGCAATTCTACCCTTTGAAGCATTTTTCAGCATGGCTTCACTGACCGTCGTCGTCTTCGAAATACAGGAATTATATATTTGTGCTGTCATTTCGCGAATTCTTGGCTGATCTTGATTATTGATGATGGATTCAAGGTAAAGTGTAATCATCATCCCCATTAAGAAATCGTCGGAGGATGGTGTTAGCCCAGGTCCAAATCCAACAAACCTTGGAAGGATATTTACCAACATTTCATACTCTTTGTTTTTCAGGTGCTTGATCAATGTGATAAACACCTCTTCTATGAACTCGGTATACGTGTTATTTTTAGGAAGACTCATTTGGGAGGGTTCAATTTGAAGTTGCTTTTCGAGTACTTTGATCAGTGGTAACAAACCACCGTTATCCCCCTTATAGAGCAATGCTTCTCTAATAATATCCGCACATGCCATAAATGTATGCGGATCATATTTCAGAGCATCGGTCTCGAAATCGGCTTGCCATACGTCTGCTGCCATGAACTCCAATTGCCAATTGAGGCGTTTAAATGAAATTTTACTGTCCGTTACCATTACGATGTCATCTGATACCATTTTCTTAACGACTGATCGATTGAAGGGAGCTTGCAACGTCATCGGTGCCATCATTTTATTCTCAGAAATCAAGGTGATGAGTTCGCCTTGATGATCGATTAAATTGATCACATCTTTGAAGATGGAATGCACCCTTGCTTCAAAAGGTGCTGAATCGGTCAGATAGTTTTTTAAGTCTGACGCAATCATTTTTACGTGCATAGTTTCTCCTTACTTTTGGGCATCTAATTTAATAACATCTAATATTTTTAATGCAATATGGACATTTAACGACACATTTTGATCATTTAAGTCGATATTGCCGATTTCTTTTATCCGCTGCATACGATAAATGACGGTGTTGTAATGGGTAAACATTTCCTCTGATACTTTTTTTAGGTTGCAGCCACATTTGTAATACATCTTTAATGTATTAAGCAGTTCTGCATCCTTCTCCCGGTCATATTTCACGATATCACCAAGTATTTCCATGAAAAACTGCACCAGCTCAGGTTGAATCGTCTCATTTGACAGAATACGATAAATTCCTAAGTCATCAAAGTGAAGCATGCGCTCCTTTTGATTACCGAGAGATAACTTTTGAATAGCACGCTCAGCCTCAAGCCTACTTTTATAAAGTGAGTGAATTTCTTTATACACCCGCCCCATACCTACAAGCAGTTTAGACTCTAACCCCTCTAATTTAGCAAAGTTGACGAAATCCTTTGTAAACTGGATCATTTCACCTTTAACAAGCTCTTGGTTCATAAAAGGGTCAAATCCGATCATAAAAATGACGCGATCACTTTTATTACCATAGATGAGTTCGCCTTTATGATAGCGCTGCATGCGTTCGACGACACTCACCAGCTTTGCGTTCATCTGCTTAATGATTTGTGAATTGTTTGGTGTCATCCGCACTTCAGTGGCGTTGTCTTGGACTTTCGCTAAAACCACGCCATAGGCTTTCGTTTTATTAAATTCAAAGTAGTTGAGTTTTTCGATGGCTCTAATACGATGGCTTTCCTGATCGGATAAAAGCTCCTCGATAAATTCAATTTTGTGTTTATTTTCATTTTCGTAAATAGACAATTTTTTAGCTGAATGAAGGGCAATCAAAGACGCCGCTGCTTCAATCATAAAAAGTGTCTTCTCTGCCACTTTTTCATCGATGTTCCAAATGATGACGTGTCCATAAAGGACATCTCCCGAATAAATGGGAATCATCAATCGTTTGACTTCGATATCAAAAATGACATCGGTATAAGCTTCAATCCCTTGACTTTGATAAACCCGTTTAAACTTACCTTGTTTAGTCGTTCGCATGGATTCAATCAAATCCGTTAGTGCAATCTCGAGGCCAGGCTCACACACCAACGTGTACTCCTTAAAAAGCTCTTCAGTAATGGCCACCGGCGCATCCACCACTTGATGGATCATGGTGGCAATTTCTTGTAGGTCGCCACCCTTTAGCATGATTTCTTTTAGGCGATTATTAAACTGGTCGATTTGAACGAGCAAACTGGCTTGATTGTTTACGATCGTCGTGAGTATCGCCGTTATTAAATCACTGAAAGAAACCTCTTGAGGAATGGAAATAATGGGAAACCCTAATTTGTTTGATAATTCGATAACAGATGCAGGCAGTTCTTCGATATAGCGTTTCATCTTAATCGCCATTCCCACGACGCCTATACTGTTCATCTTCGGAATCATTTCTCCTAGACGCTCGACGTTGTCCTTTATGGAATACGCTGTCGTCATTAGAAACTCTCCAGGTTGGAGCCAGGGCATAATATCTGGAACTTCCATAACGTTAACTTTCGTTACGCTACGGTTAAGTCCATTAAATCCGCTGATCACTTCGCATCCCTTAAATACATCGAGTGCGATGACTTCACTAAGTTGAACTCCCATCTTATTCTGCATGGCAACCTCCTAATAACATTATACTTAATTTTCCGTAAAAATTTCACGTTACTTTTTGTTATTAGGATACAATAAAAACCAAACTTAATCAATGAATCATTGTGTTATAAAAACAAACAGTGCCAGTAATAAATTACTGGCACTGAGGGTTAACGGGAAGTTGGTAACTATTCTGGTAATACGACGTTTAAGAAGATACCTACGATTGCTGCAAGCGCCATACCTTCAAGGCTAAGTGACATTGCGCCGATAGAAATCGGAAGAACTGCGCCACCTAAACCTAAAACGAGGATTACAGCTGCGATGATAAGGTTTCTAGACTTAGTAAAGTCAACTTGGTTCTCAACAAGTGTTCTCGCACCAATCGATGCAATCATACCGAAGAGAACGATAGAAATACCACCAATAATTGCAGATGGAATGGTAGAAATTAATGAACCGAGTTTAGGGATAACGCCGAGAATCATAGCAAATACTGCAGCAAGTTGCATGATTTTAGGATCCCAAGCTCTAGTAAGTGCGAGTACGCCAGTGTTTTCTGAGTAAGTCGTATTTGCTGGTCCACCGAACATCGCTGATACGGAAGTCGCAATACCATCACCCATTAATGTTCTAACAAGGCCAGGCGATTTCAAGAAGTCTTTTTTAACAGTTGCACCGATAGCGATAACGTCACCGATGTGCTCAACCATCGTAGCAAGTGCGATAGGCGCAACGACTAAGATGGCTTCAAGGTTGAATTTCGCAAGCGAGAAGCCAGGCATTCCAACCCAACCCGCTTCTTGAACAGCTGTGAAATCAACTTTGCCGAGTACCACAGCTATGAGGTAAGTTGTAATTAAACCAATAATAACTGGGATAATTTGTAAAAATCCTTTAGCGAAAACGCTGACTACTGTAACCACACAGAATGCGATAACAGCCAGCAACCAATCAGTAGAAGCCATATCAATCGCTACAGGTGCTAATTTAAGACCGATAACGACGATGATTGGTCCAGTAACCACTGGCGGGAAGAATTTAACGACTTTTTCAGTACCGAAAACTTTAATAAGTGCAGCGAGAATCAAGTAAATCAAACCTGCGATTACGATACCGCCACGGGCATACTCAAGACCATGTGTTTCAGCAACTGCCAAAATCGGTGCGATGAATGCGAATGAAGAACCTAAGAATGCAGGTACTTGACCTTTTGTAATCAAGTGGAAAATAATAGTACCCACGCCTGCTAAGAATAATGAAGCAGATACGTTTAAGCCTGTGATGATCGGTACGAGTACTGTTGCACCGAACATCGTGAATGTGTGTTGAAGCCCCAATGTTAAAAATTTACCCTTGCTTAACTGGGTAACGTCTTGGATTGCATGATCATTAACTGCCATAAAAACCCTCCCCTATTTTGTTCTTCTCCGTTAACCTAATTTCTTTATTTTAGCGAACCCATGCCGAAACATGAGAAACACTCGCTAACGCGGATTGCATTTCATCTTCTTATTATATTATAAACTTTTGTAATATGAAATCTCATTATTGTAATAGACTAAATATTTATCATTTCGTAATATTTAATTTGGTGCTAGGCACTAATAGGTCCAGTCGATTATTGGCATGCGTTTTATTTGCGAACCGGATGATTATTTTGTATCCGTTCCTGTGCAAGGTTTACAGCCTTTTGGATTCCTTCATAACCCGTACACCTACACAGATTACTACTTAGCCAATCATTTTTTTCATTCTCATCTGCATCTGGCCTAGTTTCCAGAAGGGCATAGGTGTTCATAATAAAGCCTGCAGTACAGTATCCACACTGAAAACCGCCCATTTCATGAAACGCCTTTTGTACTTCTGAATCTTTAAGCCCCTCAACAGTGATCACTTTTTTTCCGATGGCTTCCACCGCTAAAACTAAGCATGACTTAACTGGCACACCCTCTAGTAAAACCGTACATGCCCCACAATCTCCATTTTCACAGCCACCCTTTGGCCCCATGATGCCAGCCTGCTCTCTCAGAACTCTAAGCAGAGATTCTCCAGGACGCAATACAACTGGACACTCTTCTCCATTCACATGGAGTAACGATTCGCTTAATCCGTGTATAACGATCATGAGACCACCTCCAGCCATTCGGTAAGTGCAGTTTTGAGCAGATGAACGCGATACTCTGCTGAGCACCGTTCGTCTGTTTTTGCTTGATGGATAAGACCATCCACAAGTGCTTCAAGCGAATGCTTAATCGAATTAAATTCATCAATCGGCATCATCTTATATACTGGAAAACTGGCAAACCCAGAAAGTCCTATTGTCACTTGATTCTCGGTTGCCATCGCCACCATGTGAACCGTGGGGTAATCAACGCCGATCGATTCTGTAAAACGCCTATGGAAGTTCCATTTGAAGGCTCGTTTCGGTAGTATAATTTGATAAAGTAATGCATTATTCGTTAAGAGCATTCGTTTATCAAAAATTTCACTGAGTTTTTTCCTTATGAGCTGCCCCTCTCGAAGAACGACCACCTCTACATCCATTCCGATTAGAGGTAAAACAGCCTCTCTATAAGGTAATCTACCACATAGATTTCCCCCGATGGTTAGAACGTTTCTTATGGTACGGTCAGCAATTTTTCCACAGACTTTAGCAAGTAAGCTATCTGGCATTTGATCGATGATCTGATTTAAAGGGACTGCAGCACCGATAACCCACTCATCGTTTGTTTCGGTGATATCTGTCAGCGCCTGAACTCCTTTGATGTCTACCAGTGCATCGGTTTGGAGCTTGTTTTGTCTCAGAGCTGATACGATTTCAGTACCTCCAGAGTAGTAAGTGAACCTTACCCCTTTATCACTTAACGCTGTCACACACTGAATAAGCTCTTCAACCGATTCCGGTTTATAGTAAACTAAATCCGCTGTAATAATCATCGTTTGACCTCCTGCGCTTTTTTCCAAAGACGTTCTGGGGTTATCGGAATCTGACTGACAGTTGTACCGGCCACATGGGATAATGCATTTGCGATAGCACCGGGCATACCGATGACAGACTGTTCGCCAAGTCCTCTAGCGCCGAATGGACCATCATACTGAGGCGACTCTAAGAACTCCACTTCATATTTTGGGGCTTCTGTCATCCGCATGATTTTATAATCGCGAAGACTGTCGTTGCTGATTTGTCCTCGGGTGTTCCATTTAAAACCTTCAAAAACGGTATACCCGATACCCATGGCCATCCCGCCGATGATTTGACCTCGGGCCATCTCGGGATTCACAACCTTCCCCACGTCAATACAACAAACAGCCTTGTTTATTTTATAGTGATAGGTTCTCAGATCCACTTCGATTTCCACACCTTCAGCACCCAAAGTCCATTCTAAATCAGGATGTCCTTCGCCAGTGAGCGGATCAATATCGGTGAGTCCTTTTGCGATATATTTGCCCACGCCGATCACCTGCCCTCTAATGGCATTGCCGTTTGGATACACATAGCCTAGTGCGATCTGTGACATGGATAGGCCATGCTCCGGTTCATCCTCCACAAACACGCGTCCATCAGCCACGACGAGATCACGCGGTGGTACTCGTAATACCTCAGATGCCGTTTGTTTAAACTGAGCAATCGCGTCTTCACAAGCTTCAATCAATGCGACGCCTGCCATCATGAGTCCTCTACTGGCAGCTGTCGCCCAATCACTAGGTGAGATTCGCGTATTGACTTCAAGCTCAACGTGAATTTTATCTAGAGGTAGCTTAAACATCTCTGCCGCAATTTGAGCGAGTCCCGTTTTCGTTCCCTGACCGATTTCCACCACACCTGTGTGCACGTTTACACTTCCATCGGCGTTAAAGGTGACGATGGCACCTGCATCGGTATTCGTCGGCATAGCCGGCGCTTTCCATAGGCCACTGATGCCTTTAGTGAGGACGCGGTACTCATCCAGTTTGATAACTTCACCGATATTGCCACCTAGGAGCGCTTCTACGCGTAGTAAACAGGTTTCTAGATCACCCGTACTCCTGTTGAGCTTACTTTGCCCTGGCGTCGTATCTCCAGGTTTAATGGCGTTAATCCGCCTAAACTTAGCGGGATCCATGTTTAGCGATTTAGCTAATAGCTCCATCCCACTCTCTATGGCGAAGCCCATTTCTATATGACCAAATCCCCTATATGCGGTTGCAAATGGTAGATTCGTATAAACACAAAGCGAATCACATGAGACATTATCAACGCGGTAAGGTCCCGTACATGAAATGGCAGCCGCACGACTTACATTGACAGCATAATCCGCATAGCCACCACTATTAAAGGCATAGTAAAGGTCCATAGCCGTTAGCTTCCCTTCGGCATCGGCACCCATCTTCACTTTTGCCGATAAACCGATGTGCCCTGGAGACGTTACCAAATCCTCTTCCCTGCTATTTACTAGCTTAACGGTTCGTCCACCCACTCTTTTAGAGAGGATATAGGCGAGTCCCTCCAACTGGATGCCCGCTTTACCACCAAATCCACCGCCCACCAGTGGTGCTTTAACCACGAGTTTGCCAGGATCGATTTTAAAAAAGGTGCTCATAAGTCCCTTCACTACAAATGGTGCTTGTGTACTGGAGGTAATCAAAATATCACCTGACGATTTAATTTCTGCGATGGCGATGCGTGGTTCCATGGCCACGTGATCACCTGGTGGAATATGAACCTCCGTTTCGATGATATGCGTCGCATTTTTAAAACCAACTTCGATATCGCCTTTTCTGATGCGCGTACGATTTGCAATATTCGTGCCTGGCTCTGGATGGATGGGCGGAATATGACTGTAATCTGCCATGTGCTCATGAATAACGGGTGCACCCTCTGCTAATGCTTCTACCGGTGATAATACAGGTTTTAATACTTCATACTCAACCTTAATGAGATCACGGGCTTTACAGGCTTGACGATACGTGCTCGCCACGACGGCTGCTACGACTTCACCATAATAACGAACCACCTCTCTCGCGATGGGTGGTTTGTCACATAAATAGAGACCAAGATTTTGATTAAAATCCTCTCCCGTTATAACGGCTTTTACGCCCGGTTGTTTTAGTGCTTCAGAATAATCGATTTTAATGATGCGCGCATAAGCATGTGGGCTCGTTTTTAAAGCGCCATGTAGCATGTGCGCAGAGTGATCATCGTTTGCATAACGAATACTGCCCCTTACTTTATCCGGGCCTTCTTTTCTCAGTGGTGATTTACCGATTTGCTGCATCTCATTCATAATTCCTCCTGAATTATCTATGACTTGCGTATCGACCTCTAAACTTACTGATATCATCTAAACTCAATCCCATTTGAATGATGCCTGGCTCATCAGTCCTAGCAAGACCGACGAATTTGAACACCTTGCCATCGATGTCACGGACCATCATGGCTTGCGCGACGCGATGCTTAGGATTTTTTAAGATAGCATAAAATGGATAGGCTTGTGTTTCAGGATTATCCTCAATGGTGAATCCAATCCCCATGGGGTTATTAGATAAAACGGTGACACCCTTCCCGTTGGTGATGTAGAACTCAGAAATCCCCGTCTGTTTAGAAAATTCCACTAAAAAGGCGTTATCGATTTTTTTGCCCTTCATAATCGCTGCTAAATGTTCGCCGGTTTCAAACAACTCCACATTTAAAGCATCATCAAACTTCTTAACGAAAGCGTTAAGCTTGTTCGATACGCCTTTGATCGTCTGCGCGAGCACTGCATTATCCCGCGTTTTATGACGATGAACTTCTACATCTCTTCCCGCTTCTTCTGTGGCGCGTTCAGACTCGGCAGCGATACCAGCCAGTTTGTCCACGTTGCTGGCGAGTGTTTCTGTCGCCTGTAATTGCTCGTTGATGCTCAGCGTTATATTTTTGATAAATGAAAGCATGCCTTCGGCACCTTTCACCATGTCATTAAGATTTTCGACCGCTTGAGTGTTCGCATTTTTAAGTGCTGTGGTCGTCTCCACACTGGCGTTGATTTCATTAACCACAGATTCCATGGAAAGCGCAACCTCGCGGATGCGTCCTTGAATATCCGTGGCAAGCCTTGAGCTTTCATCAGCTAGCTTCGTTACTTCGTTAGCAACGACAGCAAAACCTCTACCCGCTTCACCAGCACGCGCGGATTCGATGGAAGCATTAAGCGCTAGAAGATTGGTCTGCTCTGAAATTTTAGTAATGCCTGACGTCATGTTTTGAATCATTTCAAACAATTGTTCAAGCTGAATGACTTGATTCATGGCATTCGATAGCTTATCGGAAATCACATCGATGCCGTCTAGTGCTTCTAAAATCGTGCTACGACCTGTTTGGATCGTTCTTAGCGTTTCTTCAGTCACTTGCATATAATCCTGACTGTCATTGGCCATTTGATCGTTTGCACTTTGAAGCTCCTCTGAAACAGACGCGTTCTCCATGGATGCCCCGGCGATATCGTGCGAGTGATGCTTGATGGTGCGAATTTGCTCCTCGATCATCGTCATATGCTTGAGTGAATCATCTGAATTTGACTGTAGCATATGAGATTGCTTTGCAAGGTCCAGCTCTGACTGTAGCATGTTAAAAAGCCAATCCTTCATGGTCTTTTGAAGCTTCATGATCGCTGATTCAAGTTCACGACTTCTTCCACTAACCAATTTCTGATCGCATTCAGCTAAGAAATTTCCCTGTTCATATTTCTCGAGTAACACTTTTAAAGCCCCATCATCCTTCCTCTGACGCCTATTGATGAACACTAAAACGCCAATCCAAAACAATGATGCACAAACCACACCTACTATCAGCATAAAACCTCCCCTTATTTATCCTGCTAAAACCCTCTCGGTATCATACGCACCGCTTCTATGGACTCATACCCAAAAGCGATTTCAATTAACGTCTCTTCAGTGAAAGGACGCCCTAAAATTTCAAGCCCTATCGGCACACCTATCGGCGCTTCCTCACTTGGCTCAGAAAAACCTGCTGGTACACAGATGGATGGATAGCCCGTCACACTGCTTAGTACGCCATTTCGCTCTAGCTGTGAGCTCCCAGCCTTACACACCAACTGCTTTTGGTGAGGATAAACCATCGCTGCGATGCCTTCTCTCTTAAAGATTTCATCCAAATGATTTCTCACGTCTTCTTGAGAGGCGATTCTTTTTTGGTAAGCCTCAGTTGATGTTGACAATGTCAGCGCTTCTTCGATATTTGATCTCACGCCTGGATGTGTTAAACCACTATCGTAAATCGCTTGCATATCTCGATAGGGCATATGCGCAGGCAGTGTCTTTAAATACTGATTCAGATGGTCCTTAAAATCGTGAAGATGGACACTGACTTCTTTTACCAGATAGCCCGTGTCGATTGCATCCTCCAAGTAGACGATTTCTGCACCGGCATGCTTCATCTTTTCGATAGCGTGATTTACAGCACGGTTGGTTGACTCATGCCAAGCTTCTGCACCAAAAAGGGACTTCAAAACGCCGATACGCTTACCATTTAAACCATTTGGATCAAGGTGCTTCGTATAATCGTCGATTTTATAATCGTTTTGTGCTTTCGTAATCGGGTCTTCTGGATCGTAGCCCTTCATGATTTCCAGTGCGATCGCTGCATCTGCCACTGATCGTGTAAGCGGTCCTGCTGTATCCTGTGTATAAGAATAGGGAACGATGCCACTACGGCTTAGTAATCCTAAGGTAGGTCGGATCCCCACTAAGTTATTAGCAGATGCCGGTGAGCGAACCGAGTTGATGGTGTCTGTTCCAAGTCCCAGTAACGCATAGTCTGCAGCTATTCCAGCACCAGTTCCACCACTTGATCCACCTGGCGTTCTGGTGAGGTCGTAAGGGTTATAGGACTGTCCTAAAACAGAGCTGACCGTTTCACCCCAAATGGCAAATTCATGAAGATTTGCTTTTGCTACGACGATACCACCCGCTTTTAGTATTTTATCTAGGATAAAAGCATCCTTCTCCGGGATAAAGCCTTTGAGTGTCATACTTCCCGCTGTGGTTTCCATGCCGGCAGTTTCGAAATTATCTTTGACTAGAACTGGAACGCCGTGTAAAGGTCCGATAAGTCCCTTTTCTTTTAATAACAAATCCATTTTTTCTGCTTCATCAAGGGCATCCGGGTTAATCATAATCACTGCCTTAATCTGATCGTCAAAGGTAGCAATACGATCTAGATAGTACTGCGTTAATGCCTTACACGTTATCGTGCCTTCCAACAGCGCTTTATGGTATTTTTCAATCGTCATTTCATGACAATTCATCACAGACATGGTATCCTCCTAAATATTGCACATTTCAAGCTGAGTGCGCATAGTTCTTCTATATACCATATTACACTAATTTAACAAAATTTCGTTATAAAAATCAACCCTTTTAACTTCAAATATTTGTTATAACATTACAACCACGAAAAAAGCCCCGGTAAAGGTGCACTTTACCAGGACTTTATTAATGCTTAATGTCTGTTATTAGAAATTCACCACATTTGCAGGTGGGAAAACGACGATCAAAAGCATTTTGAAACGCTCTTTTGCTAAGAGTGCATGTGGAATACCTGCTGGCATCACGATGGTTTCTCCAGCCTTAACATTAAAGACGTCTTCACCTATCGTGATTTCAGAAACGCCATCCAGTATATAGACCATGGCATCACCATGCGATGCATGTGAGCTGATTTCCTCGTTTTGGTCAAATGCGAAAAGCGTCATGTTCATATGCTTATTTTGGGCGAGTGTTCTGCTGACCACTTGGCCGTCTTGGTAATTAACTAAATTAACCATTTCTAAAGGGGTTGAAAAATCGATATTTTTAATCATTTGGCTCATGTTTTCCTCCATAGGGTTTATTATTCATACGACTCTTATAAGTTTAATATACCCTATAGTGGCCAATTAATCCGTCACAATGGTTACTTTTTACAAAGCAACACTTATTCACCTAAAAACGAAAAATGCATATAGTCGTTACTCATGGACCAAGCATCGCCACCCCATGAAAATCCATATTTTTTAAAAACCGTCACCACGTCACCATACGGTTTGATGGAAAATGGATTCTCGCCTGGTTTCCAAAACGAACCTGCCACGATCGTCCCATCTTTTCGTATCATGTAATTCTCGTTTGCATTAATGTCGATAGCAAGTCCCCAGCGATGCTCTGATGTAGGACTCTGACGCCACGAATAGCCACCGATATCCTTAATCGGATACTTTTCAGGACCTTCATAAATTTCTTTGAAAATCTGTTTCACGGTTTCCGCGATGGCCTTATTTACCATCACGCTTCGTTTTCCAGGCACCTTTGAGCCTGATGCCGTTAGCACCCAGACATCCACTGTCACCATGGTCATCGCTGCCTTCGCAATCTCAGCGGTGGCATACTTTGGCGCTTCAGCAGATCCAAATACCAGTGCATATTTAACAGAATTATTACCTAATTTAACCATTAACTGCTCTGGAGTTAAGAACTCACGGGTATTTCGATAACCCCCTCTAGAGGTGGTGTTATACTGCCATAGATTACTGGAAAGGTCACTGGATGCTTTTGCACGCTCGCCCATATAATCGTATGCGATTTGAATGTAAGCCACAGCCTCTTCACTGGTGATATAGCCCTTTGGATTCAGTAAAGCGCCTTCGTTTTCACTAATAATGCCAGCTGTCATCATGGCATAGATGGGTTTCATGGCCCATAAACTCAATTGGTTTGCGTCCTTAAAGCGCGTTTGAATCGCATTTACGGCATCAATCGCCTTCGGATCCAGTGTCGCATCACTTTCATCAAATCCCACTAACATTTCATGAAGCATGACGAAGAGCTCTTCTCTCGTAATCAATCCGTCTTTATGAAATTCCTTTTTTGAATGCGTGGTGGCGATTTCGTACAGCGAGCTCTTATTCGCCGTCGGTGTTTCTACTGAAGAATTCCAGTTCCATCTACTCGACCAATCATCAGCAAAAGCAGGTGAACCACCAACCATGGCTATGATCGTCAACATCACTAATCCTTTTTTTAGTAACCACTCTATTTTTTTCATACATCGCTCCTCATCAAATCCAGTAACCATAAGCAAATTCATTTTCATTTTGTAATGATTACTTTATCTTAACATTTTTGAGGTAACTGAAAAACCCGCTTAGCCTATATAGTGCCTAATCGGAACGATGTAGGGACCAAAGTCCCGCGGTTACTTCTCCACCCAAATCGCTATCGCCGCTTTAATGTCGAGAATCGATGACCCCGACATGGAGAACTCGTCGAGTCCCATTTCAAGTAAGGCCTCTGTGGCACGCAGGTCCCCCGCCATTTCACCACACATGCCACACCAGATCCCCGCCTCATGCGCGGCGTCGATGGACATTTTAATCAGTCTTAATACCGCGGGATTCATAGGATCATAGAGGTGTGAGATATTTGCGTTCATACGGTCGACTGCCAAAGTGTACTGGATGAGGTCATTGGTACCAATACTGAAAAAGTCCACTTCTTTCGCCAGCTGATCTGCAACGATCGCAGCAGATGGAATTTCGATCATGATGCCCACCGGAATCTCTGCATTAAATGCAAGTCCCTCTGATTCGAGTTCAGCCTTACATGCGTTAATGATGGCTTTCGCCTCTAAAATCTCGTTTACATTACCGATCATCGGTAGCATGATTTGGACGTCACCATGAGCACTCGCTCTTAATAACGCCCTAATTTGCGCTTTAAATAAATCCACATGCTTAAAGCAAAGCCTGATGGCGCGAAGTCCTAAGAACGGGTTCATCTCAGCATCGATGGGCAGATAGCTCAGCTGTTTATCGCCACCGATATCCAGTGTTCTGATAACCACCGGTTTTCCAGCCATACGCTCAGCCACCGTTTTATAAATCTGGTATTGCTCTTCCTCCGCCGGCGCCGCATCGCGGTCCATAAATACGAACTCTGTTCTAAAAAGACCGATGCCATCGCCACCATTTTCAATTATGGCGTCCAGGTCCTTCACAGAGCCGATGTTACCTGCGACGAGGATTTCTCTGCCATCCGCATAACTGAACTGACTATTTTTATAGCGTTTCATTTCCTCGCGTTTTTTGAGGAAGGCTTGTTTTATGCCGTCATACTTAGCGACTGTCTCCGCATCTGGGGTCAAATAGATTTCACCCATTAGGCCATCGACGATGATGGGCATCCCATCAGCCACTAATGAGGTAATATTTCCCGTACCAACCACCGAGCATATTTCTAAGCTTCTGGCCATAATGGCGCTGTGCGACGTAAAACCACCGATGTCCGTTACAAATGCGATGACTTTATCGCGGTCTAGGCCAGCAGTGTCAGAGGGGGTCAAATCATGTGCCACGACGACCGTATTTTCAGGCAGATCGGAAAAATCATCTGAAATGCCTAAAAGATTCCGGATAATGCGATTGCCCACGTCCTCGATGTCCGCGGCGCGTTCCCTCATGTAGTCGTTATCCATGCTTGCGAAGAGGTTTTTATAAAAGCCCTTCACCTGCTCTGTCGCTGCTGGCGCACGTAATCCGTCATTTTCGATGGCTTCCATAATGGCACCTGCAAACTCTGGATCCTCTAAGAACATGGCATGGCTGTCGAATACCATGGCTTCATGCTCGCCCATGCTCTTCAGTGCCTTTTCCTTTAAAACGCCTATTTGCGCTTTTGCGTTTTCGACGGCTTTCTTAAACCCAGCCAGTTCTTCCACACGGTCAGTGGATGGCGTCGGATCGATCACGATTTCTTGATGCTTTAATATCCTAACGGTTCCTATCGCGATGCCTTTTGATGCTGCAATCCCCTTAATCATTTGTTGCCCCCTTATGGTCACTTAAATTTATAATTCGTAGGTCGTTATAAAACGCGTCATGATTTCCATGACTGCGTCAAAATTTCTCGCATTAATGAGCTCATAAACCCTTTGGACATTACCTGTGAGTACGCGTAATAGGTTTAGCGTCTGAAAAGGCATGCGCTCATGCTGGCTAGCGATGTTTAGAAGCACCAGCTGACAGACCTCCTTATCCCAAATAATCGGATGCTGTAACACGCATATGGCGATCTTAGGCGTCGTATCCGCTGGCAGGAGGTTATGTGGAAGCGCCACAGCGTTTCCGCGTTCGGTTGAGGACCAATCCTCACGTTTGATAATCGCCTCGATTACCCCTGAATCATGTTCTGGATCCGATTCTAAAAGCGCATTGCTTAGAAAATCCAGTACCTCTTCTTTATTATGGGCTTTGAGACCAGAAAAAAAGAGCTTTCGATCAAAATGCGAAAGAAACTGAGAGGATTCCAGCTGGCGGTTAGTAAAATAACACTTTAGACGCTGAATATCCCCTTCAGTAAAGAAAAAATTGACGCGAAGCACGTCGATTTCCACTGAAAACTGTACCGAAGGAATATCGGTGATGATGACATCATAGCCAGATAAATCAAGGTATTCGAGCTCGTAAATTTCAGCGGAATGAATACGCTCTATATAGCTACCAAATGAAGCATTTAAAGCTTCCACGAACAAATCCACCGCATTTCTACCGCTAGATAAAACGATCATGATCCTGGATTTCACATTTGAAAAGAGCGTATGGTAAAACTGATAAAAACGGTAGCTGAGATAGGCGATTTCAGTCTCTTGTACTGGTAGGCCTAATTGCTCTGAAATCCAGTCACTGGCGATAACGGCGTATTCAAAAGACGGATTGCTTCCCTTGCTTTCAAGGATCCCTACATCCCTTTTCTCAAGGCCGTATTTCAAACGGTAAAACATCCCTCTTAAATGTTTGGCCATGGCCACTTCTAGCTTGTCTTCCAGAAATGGAAGCCCTAGCTTTTCCTCTAAATAGCTGAGGAGCCGTTTGCTATAATCCATGTAAAGCGCTTCTCTGAGGACGGAGAAGGGTTCCTCTTTCATCATGTTCCGCCTCGAAATAATGAAGATGGCCATAAAGGCGATTTCGCGTTCGGGTATATGACCAATCTCATCCCACATGTCCTGATAAAAGGCTTTCGCAATCTCGTATTCAACCTTGCTCGGCAGATTAAGGGTGTCTTCATCCGATAAGATGATGAGGTGCCCCTTTGAGCGCCTGAATTCTGAAACCGTAACGAGTTTAACCAGTTTTCTTAAGGAGTTCGTGGACATGGACACGCCATAGCTGAGTAAGAGCTTTACGATTTTTTCAGTCATCAATTTGGCATCATATTTATGAAGCGGTGGATGCATCAAGTCATCGATGTTATTCATGTCCTCATCGGCATCTAAATAGTCCACCAATGCCACTCTGAAATGCATCTCCTTCCCCACGATTTTCAGTCCATATTTTGCCCGATGCTCTATGCGCAAATGATAGGTTTTTAGTAGTCGTCTCGCTTCACGTAAATCCTTCGATAAAGTGACCCGGCTAATAAAAAGCGCTTCCATCAGTTGCTCCATTTTAAGGTGGGTTTCGCTCATCAATAGGCGTCTGACGATGTACTCCACGCGTTCGGAAGCCTCATTTGGAACCCAATACGCATCCAGGTATTTAGCATTAAACGTCTGCATAAACACTCTAAATTCGTTTTCATCCATTATTTCTAAGGTGTAGCCGCTCCCTGTCTTCGAGAGGATCTTCGCGCCACCCGCAATTTTCAAGATGTCGTTAACGACACTCATGCTGTTTCGAACCGTCTTAGGAGATGTGCCTAAGATGACCGCTAAAAGCTCACTGCTTAATGGTCTTTGTGCGTTGATCAAGTGTTTAAGGATTAGTATTTCCCGTTTGCCAAGCTGATGAATCATAGGTGCCCCCTATAGCGCGATGGCTTGATTTTCATCTGTGGGGAGCAAACGCTTGGTCAAAAGGATCCCCTTCGACATCAGCACTTTACAGTCCGCTACATCTTTACTGGAAAGTGAAAGCCGTTCGCTTAATTCCAATTCTGTCGGTTTTGAACTAAGATTACCCAGATTAGCTTCAGTGATACGTACGCCTTGCTGGATTAGCTCGATAAGCTTCCCTGGCGTCTTTATAATCAATAAGACGCGTTGTCCTTCATAAACCCCTTGCTTGATGCGTTCTGCAGCCTTTTGAACCGTGAGGACAGAGAGACTGATGCCGTTTGGGGTTGCTAGCTTTAATGACATTTTTATCAGGTCTGAACGACTGGCTTCATCATCCACCACCATGATTCGCGTAGCACCTAGGCTATGGGTCCATATCATTGCCACCTGGCCATGGATTAGTCTGTCGTCTATACGGACGTGGATTAAAGACATAGACACCTCCTCACTTATAGTTCATCCGCTTCATTAATGATGATTTCACTGTCGTTAACATAGTGCATGTGCGCTCGCGCCATTTGGATCTCTTCTCGAATCTGAGCTTCCGTCAGGGGTTGATCATCTGGGTAGAGCATCAGCGATAAGATCAGCGCCAGGTTACCTCCTGCAATCAGATGCATCTGATGCGTTTTCAAATAAGGATAAAAGAGCTGTGTCGTGCTGCCCTGACTGATGTCGGTAAACACCAGCACCTGGTCTGAGGTTTCAAGGCCATAAAAGAACTGCTTTAACGCTGCGCTAATACCCTCTAAATCGTTTTCTACACTATAAGCACTTAGCGATGGACGTGGACCTAAAATCCACTCGATCGTGTGTTTTAAGCCTTCTGCCATTTTTCCGTGCGTTGCCAATACGACGTATCTCATAACCCGCCTCCGTGTATGCATGTTTATTATACTATACACTAAATATTTAACTAAACATACGTTTTTAATGTATCGTTAAGGTCATTTGCTTTAATTTTTCAAACAAAATAGCGTGTTAGCCATTCATCAAAATGAAGTGCCATCACGCTATAATAAAACTTAACACATGCCTTAGCTTTCAGGTGTGTAAATTGCTTCCTCTATTTTACCTTCTTTGTTGAAGATATAAAATTGATCGTTTTTGCCAAACGTAAAATCGTCATCTGGCGGGTTATTGATGATGCTTTTTGGAGGTTCAGACGCCTTTTCAACTGCCATGGAAAAGTTCTTAGCATCAAACATGATGTAGTAGGTTTTAGCCGTATTCACACTATAATACTGTGTGGCATACAGCTGATCATCCAACCGGATATATTCGATAACCGACATGAGCTGATCGTCTTGGTAGTTTTCATAGTGTAAAGCATCCTTTTTCTCATCATAAGTCCCCTCGGATTTATAAAGGGTGTCAGAGTTGCTTCCCTTATATGAAATTGTAAAGTCGTCACCGCTCTTATCATACTTGAAATCGATATTGCCTAAAATCGCAGCTGCCTCTGGAGACTGGATAAAGTTGATTGAAACGAGTTCCAAATCCAACATGGCCGGTCCCATAAGCTCCATAATCATCATGAGGTTCTTTTCGTCTGCTGAAATTAAATCAGAGGTATTCGTAAATATCGGACTTTTAATGCTGATAAATCGGTTGACTGAATCGACGACAGGGATTCCGGTCATTTCAGATTCGACCACTTCTCCCAGCGTTGGTGCCTCAGTTTCTTCAGTTTCCACTTCCGTCTCACCCACGGTACTCGTTTCCGTTTGATTCGACACTTCTTCGTTACTGTCATCGGAAGAGCTGCCGCACCCCACTAGAACCACCATTAAAGCAAGAAGCAATACACCCATTTTTATATGATTTCTCAAGTAAAACACCTCACTTTCAACCCATTTGTACCCTAATTGTTAATAATAAATCAAAATACTTTATGTGCATTGAAGTGAAAAGCCGTTTATGGTATTCTGTTCACTAGAATATGGAGGACGAATGAATGAATGAATGAACAATTTGCGATTCAAAAACGCGTATCTAGACGTAAGTACGATGATCAATGCTTAAGTGCTGCGCATCAATCTTTAATAAAACAAAAGATTACCACCTATAACCACGAGTCCGGTTTATCTATACAGCTGATAGAAGATGGTAGCATCGCATTTAATGGCCTCGCTAAAAGCTATGGCATGTTTAAGGGCGTTCGGTCATTAATCATTTTAAAAGGCGCAACATCCGATGTTCATCTGCTAGAAAAGACAGGCTATTACGGTGAACTTCTCGTATTATATGCCACCACACTCGGGCTTGGTACATGCTGGGTAGCCGGTACTTTTGATCGAAAAAATCCGATTTTCAAATGTGATGCCGACGAGCAAATCACTTGTGTCATCACCATAGGGACCACTCCTGATACCCACTCAAAGGGGGAATCCTTTATCAGAGGGCTAACCCATCGAAAATCAAAGCCTGCTGAAGCGTTTTACACGGTCATCGATAAAAATATCACGTTACCGAAGTGGTTTCATGAAGGCATCGAAGCAGTGATGTTAGCGCCGTCTGCCGTCAATAGCCAACCCGTGCACTTTTCTGTGACACGCTCTGATGCTGAAAGCGCATTACAGGTTCAGGCTTCTGTACACGGAAAAAGAACCACCGACAAAATCGATTTGGGCATCGCAAAATGCCATTTCGAAATCGCTGCCGGCGGCTCATTTACCCTAGGAAATCCAGGGACATTTTATAAAGAACACTCTGAAAATTAAACTCTAAACATTTCCTCCACCTTAATGTCAGGGTGGTGATAACGTCCCTTTTGGGACGTTTTTTTTCCGTATTGAATCGCTTTCACAGGACAGTAATTGATACACGCTAAGCACTGAACGCAGCCTTTGTTCCAAAAGGGTTTGCCCTCGTTCATGACGATGGTTCCTGAATTACAGACTTTATAGCATATCTCGCAGCCGATACAGGTTTCCTGGACCCAAAAAGGACTTGCGTCGAGCGCATACTTGTTAAAAAACTTTCCGATCACATCTGTTCTTAGATGAGGGAAACGCCCTTTTTCCACGTCGAACGTATTGCTCACTCGATTTTCGATTTTAGTTGATACCACTTCCAAGCGCTGTTCTACCCTTAGCAGCATTTCGCTTTGGACCTCAGGTGGTTCAACATCGCCCATGATCATGTAGTTGGATGGCATCACCACGGTAAATCCACTATTAAGTGTGCCCAAATTCCCATTTGAAAAACGTATTTTACCGATTATTTGCTCCAGCTGTGTCATGGCGTTGCCGATATTGGCACCGCATGTGATCACTGCTGTCACATAATTGGAGTGATAATCGTTAAAGACGACCTTTTTGATAAACTCCGTCACCATTTTAGGCAACGCCCATGAATAAATCGGAAAAACCCAAATAATGGGTTCCGCTGTTTTCAGCTCATAGACATAGTTTTCGCGTTTCATCGCATCAGCGATGGAAACAAGCGGTTGATTTAACTTTTCGGAAAGCTTTTTTGCCACATACAGAGAGTTACCTGTTCCAGAAAAATAAAATATCATTTAAACCTCCTTCAAGTTAAAGTCTAGCTTATGTCTACCGATATTATTTATATAATCAAATTCATTATAACTTATTTTCTCATAAATGTTATCTTGTTTTTTCTTTAGGAGTTCATTATGCGATTCAAACCATTAGATTCACTCATCAGTGATGACATTCTCGCCGAAAATATCGTAAACATCAACAGTCAGACGCTGCTTAAAAAGAACACAAAGCTAACCGCTAAGCTGGCTGAGCGTATAAAGGGCCTCGGCTTCAACTCGGTCTACGTCAAAACGCCTGAAGAGGACGCCTTGATTGAGGAAGAAGTAAAGGACATCATTAATCCAGAAATCCGACGCAAGGCGATTTATGATATAAAAGAATGCGTAGACATCTTTAAAGACGGGCTGTCCAAGCAAAAGCAACAGCTCATGTATGGCGATGCTGGTCAAGCGCTGATCAAGACGATAGATAGCGTAGCAGAAAGCTTGATCGACGAACTTCTGAATTCGGACGATTTGAAGATTTCCATCATGGACATCAAGACTGAGACGCATTATATGTATGAGCATGCCATCAATACGGCAGTTTTGGCCATTATGCTCAGTGTGAAATCAGGCCTTAGCTCTATGGATATGAAAAATGTCGCCATCGCTTCGTTACTGGCGAACGTCGGTTATACACAAATATCGCCCGAAATCTATGATCACGAGAATCCGTTAACGCGCGAACAACTGGAAATCATCAATACACACCCTAAGATCGGCTATGACATCCTGGCCAACAACACAAATCTCAATGCCCATATTAAAAGCATCGTCATCCAGCACCATGAACGCATTAACGGCAGTGGTTATCCATTTGGACTTAAAAGCGCCGAAATCCATCCGCTGACGAAAATCGTCATGCTCGCTGATGTCTACGACGCCATGACCTCAGACCGGAAACACCGTAAGGCGTTTGCCCATAATGAGGTGCTGGAGTACATCATGGGAAATGCGGGCACACTTTTCGATTTCGATCTCGCCAACACGTTCTCACGTTGTATTATCCCCTATCCTGCAGGTGCTTACGTAAAGCTTTCAAATGGCATTAAAGCCATCGTCATCAGAAACAATCCCTCACATCCCTTAAGGCCGGTTCTAAGAGCCTTCTCCATCCATGGTTTGCTGGACAATTCACCCGAGGGATACATCGATCTGATGGAAAAGCATAATCTCACCATCGAATGTATCCTCTACGAGTAAACTTCCTATTTATTTTCCGACGATTTTATTTACCGACGATGGAAACCTCACGGAACTTCACCATCGGCGAATATCCCATCAAATAAAAGATCCCTCTCATGGGCTCTTTTTTTGTGCCCAGCGCTTCAACCTCATTAAAGAGCTCATAGATGTTGCCTGCAATCATAGCACCCTTTACTTTCCCTACCAGCTCGCCATTTTCGATCAAGAAGCCTGATGAAATATTCATGGAAAACTCACCTTGATTAATATTCCCAGTGTGTGCTCCCATAACGCCAGTGATGTAAAGTCCACGCTTAATGCCACGGATCAGTGCCTCGTCATCCGTCATTGGCCCTTCCACGATAAGATTCGTTTCAAATACCGTCGGCACATCTTCGATTTCCTTAGAAAAGAGTGCGCGCTTAATGGCATTACCTGTAGGCTTCATGCCGAGCTTTTTAGCATGCCCCACACTGAGCAGATAGTTTTTTAGGACGCCATTTTCATAAACCATCGTATTCTGTGCAGGTGTGCCTTCGTCGTCAAATGCGCAGGTATTCAGTCCCAGTGGTAATCTTCCATCATCCCTGATGGTCAGCAGCTCTGAAAACACCTTTTGTCCTAGTTTATCCGTAACAGGTGAAATGCCTTTCGTGACGTTAGCACCGCTGACGCCGCCAACCACGCGAAGCATAAGCGCCCCCATGACTGATCCTGAGAAAACCACAGGGAGGCGTTCATTCCCTAAAGTGACCTCGTGGTCATCCAGTTGATGCTCACGAAACATGCCTAAGAGATCCTCATCGGTGATCACTGGAAAATCAGCGCCTGAAAAGCTGCGAGACGCATTATAGAAGCCCTTTTCATTTAGGGTATAAATGCCGACTTCGACGTTTGAATAGTCATAGCTCGCATCCAGTCCTTCACTGTTGACCATAGAAACCGTTTTAAATGTGCGGCTCACTTCAACACCGAACGCCACCTCTTTCGCCAACGTTTTAAAGCGCTCAACTAGGTCAAATGCAGAAGCGACGAGGGTTTCTGTCGTCATCTCTTTCACGATTTCGGAATAGCTTTCTACTTCTGAAATCGGCGTGTTTGGAAACGGCTCCGCTTCTGACTTCTGATGTGTCAATGAAATCAAGGCGCGTGACACTAACGTGTCGTCATTCCGATCGGTTGCTATGGCCGCCCCCAGTTTACCATCCTTAACAATTCTCAGCGAGATTTCCGTTTTCTTTTCTGATTCAATGCCTTGCACTTCACCTAACAATATCGAAATCGAAGTACTTTCTACTTTTCTTTCATAGATTTCTGCGCTGTCACTTACCTTTAGGGCTTTTTCCAATAACGTCTTCATCTATTTACCCCCGATTCCCATGTTCTTGATTTTAATAGGTGCAGAGCCTTTGCCTGATTTTATTAGGATTTGTCCGCCCTTTCCACAACCGCCAGACTTCGAGAAATTCACTTCATCGCCGATCATCTCGATGTTTTTCAGCGTCGTAAACAAATGCCCTGTAAGCGCTAAATCCCTCACAAGTCCTTTCAGCTCCCCGCCTTCAATCTTGTATGCGCCTTGCACCGCAAAAGTAAAGGTTTCCCCGCTGGTCTGTCCACCTGCAGAACCAAACAAGTAGAGTCCGTTATCAATCGATTTGATCATCTCATCCAGTGTTTGTCTACCTTTATCGATATAGATGTTACCCATACGTACAATCGGTGTAAAACCATAGTTCTTCGCTCTGGCATGCCCTGTCGGTGTCTCGTTTAAAAAGTAGGCACTCTCAAGTGAATGTAGTCTCCCTGCAAGTTTACCCGACTTAATCAAATGGGTTTTCTTCGCTCTTGTTCCCTCGTGGTCGTATGTGTAGCTTCCAGGATAACCTGAAAGTGTCGGATCATCGATAACGTTAAAATCCTCTGTGGCAAATAGCTCACCCAATGTCATGGTTTTAGAAAGGGAGGCGTTTCCCACGAGGTTATCCGCTTCACTTAAATGCCCAAAGGCTTCGTGGATAAACAAACCGCTCACATCACTATCGAGCACGACATCATAGTTTCCGCCTTTAACTGGCTCTGCATCCAAAAGTGCAACCGTTTGACGTGCTTTTTCCAGCACGACTTCATCCTGATCAAGAAGGTCACCGTACTCTTCCCCTCCACCGAACGATAAACGCGTAATTTGTGTAAGCTCGCCTCGTTTTGATGTGATTCTAAAATTGATGCCCACGATGAGTTCTTCCTGTCGTACATCAGTGCCTCTATTGTTCAGAATTAAGGTATCTGTGAACTGCTCGTAATATTCAGTTTCGAGATTTGCGATTTCGGGAGTATCCATAAAAAGGTCGATATAATGCTGAACCAAGGCCTTTTTATCTTCTATAGAAACCGTTCTCGGATCTGTTTTCGGACGAGCTACCACATGGTCGCTGTTGACTTCCACATGTTGATACTGCTTTTTTCCAGGAATCAAGTCGCTGGCAAATTTCGCTTCTTTCACAGCATGGTGGACATCGTTCACATCGGTAAAGCAGTACGTGCCATAAGCACCCCCTGACAACACCCTGACATTTCCACCGTTCTTTTTCACCACAGCCACAGTATCGATTTCCCGCTTTGTGCCTTTAATGGTGGTTAGCGCATATTCTTGGTACCTGAGATCAGAAAACCCATCAGCAGGCAGCGCTGATTTCAAAAGCTCTTTTTTCATTTAGTCCTCCCGAAAATTATTTCGTGCCCCTTAATTGTCTGTTTTTATTATACTTTTTTCCAGTAGCTTGGTGTCATGACGATGAAAAATGTGAAGAGCTCAAGACGGCCGAATAGCATCATGAAAGAAAGAAGCCACTTCGTCGCATCTGAAAATAAACTGTAATTTTTAGTAGGACCAACAAAATCTAGACCTGGTCCGATGTTTCCCAGTGTCGCTGCCACAGCACTTGCAGCACTTACCAGTCCAACATTTTCCAGTGAAACGAGTAGCGTTCCTCCGACAAATAAAAGCATGTAAAGGAAAAAGAATCCAGTGACGCCAGAGATTACGTCTGTATTCAGCATTTTCCCATTGATTTGAACCGGAATCGTCGCTCTTGGATGAAGAATTTTTAGAACTTCCCTTTTCACCAGTTTAAACAGGATTATCAGACGGATGACCTTAATGGAACCCCCCGTTGAGCCGGCACTTGCACCGACGAACATGAGCAGGAATAATATTCCCTTACTAAAGTCAGGCCATAAATCAAAATCCGTGGTGGCATATCCAGTCGTGGTAATGATCGAAGAAACCTGGAAAAATGCCTGATTTAAGGTGGCAGGAATCGATTCATATCGACCGAGAATATTGAAAAAGACCAATAGTGTCGCCGCAATGACGATGCCGATATAGACCTTAAACTCAAGATTCGAAAAAATGGTTTTTACCCTACCACGGTACAGCTCATAATACAACGAAAAGTTGACGCCTGAAGCCACCATGAAAAACCCGATCACGAAATAAAAATAATGGTTTTGATAATGGCCAATACTGGCATTATAGTTTGAAAAACCACCTGTTCCGACGGTTCCAAACGTGTTGACAAGCGCGTCGTATAAGCTCATGCCGCCAACCATTAAAAGAACAACCTCTATAACCGTTATTCCCAGATAAACCGTATAGAGGATTCGCGCCGTATCCTTCATTTTAGGAACGATCTTATCAGCAACTGGGCCTGGCGTCTCCGCTTTAAAAATCTGAAAGGCACCGACTCCTATGGTGGGCATGATGGCTAATGTAAGAACGAGTATCCCCATTCCCCCCGTCCAGTGTAAGAAAGAACGCCAAAACAACAGTCCTCTAGGCAAAATCTCGATATCCGTGAGAACTGATGCGCCTGTGGTCGTCAGTCCAGACACGGTTTCGAAAAAGGCATCTGTAAATGATGGCAGTGCACCCGTGAACATAAACGGTAAGGCACCAAATGCTGAAACTACGAACCATCCAAACGTCACGATGGATATGGCCTCTTTATGCTTCATATCCTTATTTTTCACCTTCAGCTTCGATAGCGGATAACCGACGACGAGCATGATCATAATGGTGTTCACAAAAGCATAGATATCACTACTTTTGTAATAAAAGGCGACAGCTAACGCCGTCACCATGGAAAATGCTTCAAAAACGATTAAATTACCGATGACCCTCAATACCATACCGTAATTCATTTAATAGACCTCTTTTACCTTTATAGAAAATTTGATCAACCTTATCCACATCATCTCTTAAACAAAAAACGATAATTCGATTATGGGGTTCTATGACCATAGAACCATCAGGAATTAATACTTTACCACTCTTCACAACCGCCCCGATGATGATGCCCTCTGGTAAATCGATGGTTCTAAGCGGTTTCCCGACGATTTTTGTTCCTTCTAAAGCGATAATCTCCATTACCTCGGCTTGTCCGCCTAAAAGAAGGGATAGTGAACGGATTTTCCCTCCCTGTACATGTCGCATGATGTGGGAGGCCATGAGTAGTATCGGGTTAACGGCTGCGTCAATTCCAAGCTCGTGAAAAACGCTCACATAGTTGGAACGGCTTACCTTCGTTATGACTTTAGGCACTTTATACTTTTTAGCGATTAGTGTCAGTAATATGTTCTCCTCATCAAAACCCGTGACCATGACGACGGCATCCATATTCCCAACATTCTCTTCCACTAATATGGCGACATCTGTCGCATCTCCGTGAATGACCAGTGCATCGTGTAAGGCTAACGCCAACTCTTTACAGCGTTCTTTATTTCGTTCGACGATTTTCACTTGAATGCCTGACTGTAATAATCTTTTTGCTAAATAATAAGCCGTTTTTCCGCCGCCGAGTATCATGACGCGTTTTATTTTTTTACGCTCAGGCTTAATCAAATGGTCGTTATACATCATCGCAAAATTATGAAGTTCTTCTTTAACACCGATTAGATAGAGTTGGTCACCGGCGAGAAGCATCGTATCACCTTTTGGGATCAGCATTTCTTCGTTTCTCTTAATGGAAACGATGAGAATTCGCTTCGGAAGATTAATGTTCTTAATGCATTTGCCGGTCAAGTAAGACGTGGTCGCCACTGTGAATTCAGACATGGCAACCTTGCCACCTGCGAAGTCGTCCATGTAGATGGCTTCATTTGTGAGAAGCTGCTTCGTAATTTCTTTTGCTGTCTCTAAATCAGGATTAGCGATATAATCGATGCCTAATGTTTGCTTTAAGAAGTCCAATTGGCTTGAATATTCAGGATTCCTGATGCGGGCTACGACGCGTTTACACCCTAATCGTTTAGCGATGAGTGAAATTAACATATTCGTCTCATCGCCTTCTGTCACGGCGATGAGTACATCCGTTATGGCGATATTTATCTGTTCTAATACATCGATGTTAAGACCATTTGCGTGAACGGCCATCATGTCGATATGAGCGCTAGCGCGCTGCAATGCCTCACTATCATTGTCAATCACTGTAACATTATTATCCTTAATCGCAAACATATCGGCGAGGCTATACCCCAGCTTACCCGCACCTACGATTATTATGTTCATTTTAAGCCTCCAAAAGTTTCGCTTGTCTAATGAGTGTATCATTAAAATCAGCCTATTTCAATCGCTGATAGGCATTTGAACACCAAAAAAAGCCATCTTAAGTTGTTAAGATAGCTTTAGTCCTATTTTTTTCGGATGAGCATCATGGCCACGTCATCGGTGAAATCGAGCTTAGATGCTTTATGGAACATATAAAAGGCATAAAATACTTCTTCAAGAAACTCCTTTGGATTCTCACCGGCTACATGATCGAAGTGCTTGCTCATCATGCATACCTTCTCCCATCCAGTAAAATCGTTGCCTTCACCTGCACAAAAGAGACCATCCGTATATAAAAAGACCATGTCTCCTTTTCTAAAATCGGTTTGACGGGTTTCATAATGAATATGATTTAAAATGCCCACGAGAAAACCGTTCTCCTTCACTTCATGGAAGGATTTAGAGGCTTCTCTATAAATAAGTGGATAGGGTTGGCCTGCATTTGCATAATAAAGTGTTTCACCGTCGATAATTCCCACGAAGGCCGTGAACACCAGATAATTGTCTTTCCCGGCGAAATCAAACATTTCAAAGATGGCACAGTTCATATCGTGAAGAATTTCACTTGGTAGGATGCCCTCCTTTTCGATGGTTTTTCGATACAGCACCTTTACCATGGAGGCTGCCATGCCTGCAGCGATACCGTGTCCAGTGACATCGGCCACCATGAAGTGAATACGACCATCCAGCTCAACACAGTCGAAGAAATCACCTCCAACGCCTAAGGATGGATGATACTTCATAAAAAGATCCACGCGACGAAAACCGCCTTCCTTCGGCAACATGATGTTGGCAAAGGTGTTTGCATTCTTTAGCTCTTCACTGATTTGTCTATTAAGTGCGATGATGGTCCGTTGCTGTTCATATAGAAGCAGGGCGTTTTTCGCCTTCAGCGGCAGTATGATCTCCATGTCATTCGGCGATAATGGCTTCGTAAAATAATCCACCGCGCCTTCCTTAAGTGTCTCTTCGATAGACTTGATCTCTGTGATGGCACTGTTCACGATGACGGGAATATCGTGAAACTCAGGATGCTTTTTGAGCCATCTCAGCGTCTGAAAACCATCCATGACAGGCATTATCAGGTCTAAAATGATGAGATCGATTTGTGAATACTGAACCGCGGCGAGAACCTCTTCACCGTTGATTGCTTCTGAAAATTCAGCGCCCACCAAGCTCTTCGACAGAATGTTTTTGATCAATGACCGATTCATCGTCGCATCATCGGCGATGAGTATATGATATGGCATAATGCCCTCCATTTAGTATCAAAGATTCATTTCAAAAAACTGGTCGAGTTTCATCAGTTTAAATAGGCTGACGATATCATCGCTGGCACCAGAGACGCTAAACGCTTTTCCTTGATTCTCCATTTTCTTATAAAGACCAATGACGAATGTAACACCCATAGAATCGATATTGCGGATATTGACGAGATCGAGCACCACCTCTGTAAACTGCATATCCGATTCCATTAAGGCTTCCACTTTCGTGTTAAATTTCGAAATATTGTTTGCTGTGAGTCCATCTATTAATATCAATCGCATACAGCTGCCTAATAATTGTTCTTCCATAACCTCTCCCCCTGATTCAAATTGAGTAGTATTTTTACTTCTGTGCCGACGATTCTAATATCGAAATCCATGTCGCGAATCGTCTGGTGACCACGGTTTCGCACACGCAAAAGCTCACGTGGATGGTGTGCCTCCGTGGGAATATTCTCTAAATTGATACCCTCACCTTCATCTTTGATGATAAAAGCTAAAACGGGGACTTTATAGTCGATGCGACAATGAACACGCTTTTCAGGATCAAAATGGTTACCATGCTCAACAGCGTTGTTCAATATCTCACGTAACATGAAATTGATGTTGAACATATAACGATCACTCATAAACATAAACTTGCTTTTAATGGCATCAAGCAATATGGGGACAATCTCATCAACCGCTTCATATGATGACGCTATATCCGTTTCATAAATTAACATGGTTCACCTGCTTACAAAAGATAAAAGACGATCATGGCGACAACCGTAGGCATCAGGGCATATTTTGCTAAGCTACCCGCCTCAATACCACTTTTGAAAAAAGGTTTTAATATCGATTGACCGATGGGATTCGGCGAGTTGGCGATAATCGTTAAACCGCCCCCGGTTATGGCGCCTGAAACAACTGCATACTTCAGAGCATCTGGAAAATTCGGAACCAGTGTACTTAAGTAGGTAATGGCGGCATTATCATTAAAAGATGTCAGGATAATCGATGCCAAATTCAATCCAAGCGGTGGTAAGCTTCCTAGAATCGGTGCGATCCACCAAGACTGAAGTGTGCCATGGACGATTAAACCAGCTAGAAAGAATCCGACCAAAAGCGCCGGTCTAAACTCAATTCGGTTCTGGTAGAATGAGGTGATCTGGTAGAAACCAAGATAGAATAAGAAGCCAGCGAGGAACAACGCCGGTTCATGTGCGTTTAAAATCGTCCATAGCATGAATAGAACGTGAGCACCCATAATCCATAATGGGACGCGATCATCGCGAAGATCCCAGTCCGGATCCGTATAAATATCGCGCTCTTCTACTGGCAGCAGTCCCGGAATTGTTCTCCTGAACTGTTTGTTTGCTATGCTCTCAAATTTTTCATCAATGGCATTATTGATATCATATGCCTGAATTTCACTATCTGAGAGCTTGCGCTTAGCAAGTTCTTTCATGTTATCCTTTAAGATCATAGAAAATGCTTTAAGCTCGTTCGTATACCCCATCCGCTTATCGATGTTTTGCTCTAAGTCCTCAAATAGCAGTTCAAGTTCTTTAGGGCTGATAAAACGGTTTTGAATATGGCGTTTAAATTGGAGATCATGGTGAGGTTTTTCAAGTTGCTTAAACTCTTTCATAAAAATGAAAAAATAGGATAAGGTTCCGATGGTTACTGCAATGATGGACTTCCATCCAAAATTAACCATCATAAACCAAATGTCCCAGTCCCACACATCGACAACCATTAGAACAGGTGGCGAAGCAAAGTTGGTCATGGCTCCCCCGACCGATATGTTCACGAAAAGAAGTGCCAAAGTCGTATACCTTAGCGCTTTGCTTGGGTTTAATACGAAAAATTTATCCGCTAAAAGCATGGCGCAAATGGTCATCGCCGCCGGACCGGTAATAAATGAACTTAGGAAAGATGAGAGAAGCAAAATAGCCAACCACCAAGCTTCAATACTACCGTGAAATACTTTTACCACACGCCATAAAATAAGTTCAAACAGCTTTAATATCGGTCTGCTAGAAGCAATAATCATAATGACGATGATAAACATCGGTTCTTTATAAGATAATCCATTAATATAAGTGACAAATGTATGCCAGTTAAAATAACTGGCGAAGGCACCACCTAAAACAATCGACCAGAGTCCAAATACGACTTCAACTTCTCCTAAAAAGTGATAGATGGTGGCACGCATAGACCTGGATTCTCGCGTCACCTTACCCTCTTGTTTCAAAAGTTCATGATGGTGTTCCAGCTCATGGGCTTTTTTAATGAAATAGTTGACTGAAAGTGAATGTGCGATCGCCAAGAAAAAGATAATGGTCACCACTGCATTAAAGGGTTCCTGATCCAAGCGGGTTGAAATAATGTCCAGTAGTGCACCTGATTCTGGCGCCAAATACTCTTTTTCATCAATCGGATAATTGGCTAATGCCTCCCCCGCGTTATCTGGGCGATCAATGGTCGCCACAAATACCATTAACAAAAAGACGATGAAATAGAGTGTTATGTTCGTTATTAGTTTTCTCGTCTGACGCTTCATACAGGTCACCTGCTCTTAATAAATTTTATGTGATTATACCCAACTTTAACACCTTATAAGCCTTTTGTTAATGCTTTTTTAATCATTTAAGCTTATAATTGGAAAGGTAAACAAAACTATAATTTTTATGAGGTGAAAAATGAAAAAAGGTTTAATCGTCATTATCGTACTGGTCGTTATCGTTGCTGCCTTAGCGGGAACTGTAATCTCCAAATACAACCAATTGGTGACTCTAAACGAGGAAGTTTCCGTTTCTTTAAGTCAAATAGATAATCAACTTCAAAGACGTAACGATTTGATTCCTAATTTAGTGGAAACCGTTAAAGGCTATGCCGCTCAAGAAAAAGAAATTTTTGAAAGCATCGCAGAAGCACGTTCGAAGCTTATCGGCGCAACGGGTGTCACTGAAAAGTCCGAAGCGGATTCAGAACTCTCCGGTGCATTATCAAGACTCCTCGCGATTTCTGAAAACTATCCTGATTTAAAATCCAACCAAAACTTTATCCAGTTAGCCGATGAGTTGGCTGGAACAGAAAACCGTATCGCAGTGGCTAGACAAGACTATAACACGGTCGCAGCTGACTTTAATAAAGTAAGTAAGTCCTTCCCGATGAACTTGTTCGCTAAAATGTTCGGGTTTGAACCAGCTGCTTATTTCGAAGCCGCTGAAGGTGCCGAGGATGTTCCTACAGTTGATTTCTCTACCCAACCTTAATAGGAGTGAGACTTTTGAGAACTATCAAATTTAGAAAAAAGCACCTCTCCACTTTCCTTGTCATCGCGCTTGTACTAATCGTCTCGAACGGCATCGGATTTTCAGAGAGTATCCCTTCGGCAACCTCTGATTTCTATGTAAACGATTTTGCCGATATTTTAGACTCTGAAACTGAGCAATCCATCATGTCGGTTGCAGTCCCCTTAGCAGAAAAAACCGGTGCACAGATCGTCGTGGTCACCATTGATTTCCTAGAAGGACAAGACATCGAATCCTATGCTAACAAATTGTTTAGAGAATGGGGTATCGGCGACGCTAAAAAAAATAATGGTGTCCTGCTTCTCATTGCCTATGAAGATCGACAGTCTCGCATCGAGGTGGGTTATGGTCTAGAAGGCGCTCTAAACGATGCGAAAACTGGTCGTATACAAGATGATTATCTCGTCGGTAATTTCCAGGCTGGAGATTATAATGAAGGCGTTTTAGGCACATTCCTTAAGCTTTCTGAGGAAGTCTATAAGGAATATGGATTAGATGCAGATACACTTGCTAACCAAAACGTTTACTATTTTCCATCAGACGAGCAATCCGGAGATGGTAAGCTAACGCTTGGTGAGATCCTAATCGGTATCATCGTCGTGATCTTCATGATTTTAGACATCCTTCTAAATCGAGGCAGAATTACACGCTTCGTATTATACACAGCCGCGAGAAGTGCCTCGAAAGGCTCACGTGGTGGCGGTGGTTTTAGAGGTGGTGGCGGTAGTAGCGGCGGTGGCGGTTCCTCCCGTTCTTGGTAAAAACTACGAGTGATGGCTTCATCACTCGTTTTTTAATGCCTCACACCTGAAAATGTCTGGTGGCTTTTTCACTAAATTGGGTAATAATAGCCTATGAAAGGTTGGTGATTACTGATGACCAGTGAGATTAGTAACCCAGTTAAACGCCTCGACTTCGACGAAAAAATAAACGGTTCAATTCGATATACAGCAGACATGGAACACCCTAACGGGCTGTTTGCGAAAACATTACGCTCTGAGCATGCTTATGCTCAAATAATCAATATCACGACGCCATCCCTACCAGATGGCTATTTTATTATCACATCGAAGGACATCCCCCATAACAATACTATTCCAGTAGTAGAAAATGACTGGCCCATATTTGCGGAAGACGAGGTGCATTATATCGGTGAACCCATTTTGCTCATCGTCGGTCCAGATATTCAGATGATTGAGAAATTGATGGACCAAACCATTATAGAGTATGCCCCTTTTAAGCCCACACTGACTTTAAAGGAGGCCATGCAGAATCCACCACATCTTGAGTTGTCGTATACGAAGGGCGATTTCGACCATACGACGCTCAAAGTGCTGGATAAATTTGAAGAAACCTTTGAAACCGGTTTGCAAGAACAGGCCTATTTAGAAACGCAATCCATGATGGCCATATATGAAGCACCCGTCATTAAAGTCTACGGATCTATGCAATGTCCTTACTATATCAAGGATGCGCTGCAAAACGCCCTTGCTTTTTCACCGGAAAATATTGAGGTATATCAGAACCCCACAGGTGGCGGTTTTGGCGGAAAAGAGGATTTTCCATCCGTTCTAGGGGTGCATACTGCTCTGGCTGCCATCAAGTCAGGTCATCCTGTAAAGATGATCTATGATCGCTCCGAGGACCTTTCATATACCACCAAAAGACATCCCTGCAAAATTAAACTTACCACGTATTTTGATGAGAATCACCATTTGGTTGCCAGAGAAGCGGACATTATTCTCGATTCGGGGGCGTATACCGGCCTTACCAATGTGGTGCTTCAGCGCCTAAGCTTCTCCATTATGGGCGTCTATAACATCACTCCACTCCATGTTTCTGCAAGGGCTTATAAAACGCATACGCCACCAAATGGTGCCTTTAGGGGATTTGGAGGTCCACAAGCTTTTTTTGCCATCGAATCCCATATGAATCATATCGCGTCGAGGTTGGGTGTCAATCCTTTAGATTTGAGAAACGCATATTTGGTCAAACAAGGAGACATGACCTCAACAGAGGGTAAATTCAGGCATCCAGTGAAGCTTTCCGAACTCGTGTGGCGTATGGAAACCATGTCTGATTATCGAAACCACTTTGCTGAGTCCGAAGAATACGCTGGCGTGGGGATCAGTTTGTTTCTTCACGGTTGTGGTTTCACTGGAAGCGGTGAAAAGGAGCTTCTTAAATCAAAGGTTTCACTTGCCAAGTTTGAAGATGGGACGGTGGAAATTAAAGCATCAAGTACTGAAATCGGTCAAGGCTCGCTTACAACATTATCTAAAATCGTCGCACAAGCATTGGAAATTCCTATAGATAAGGTTATTCATAAACTCCCAAGCACGGCCAACTGCCCTGATTCTGGGCCAACTGTCGCCTCGAGAACGACCATGATCGTCGGAAAAATCCTATATGAATTATGTGGCGAAGTAAAAAGACGTTGGAATGAACCTCGCTTTGAGGTTTCAGCTATGTATAAGTACCCCTCTGACCTATTCTGGAACAATACCGAGCTTAAAGGAGATGCTTACCCAGAATACGCATGGGGAGCTAACGTGGTTCGGGTCACTTTCAATCCTGTCACTTATGAGGTGGATGTTAAAGACATTTGGGCTGTATACGATATCGGAACGCCCATCGACTCAAAAATGGTAAAAGGTCAAATCGATGGTGGTATCGTTCAGGGACTCGGTTATGCCAGCATGGAGGAAATGAATCACATCGCTGGCAAAGTATTACAAAACCGGCTATCTACCTACATTATTCCCTGCAGTGCGGATTTTCCCGAAATCAAGAGCGCCACACTTTTCAATCCCTTTGAGGAAGGTCCGTTTGGCGCACGTGGTTTAGGCGAGCTTACGCTCGTCGGAATCGCACCAGCATATGCCGCTGCAGTCGAACAAGCCACCGGTGTAAAAGTCAATGCTCTTCCCATTACGCCAGAGCGTTTAAGGAGGTTAATCCATGAACAGCGAAAATGAGTTTTCCATCGTTTTTAGCCTAAATGGAGATGAAATCCACTATCTCGGAGACCCTACCCGAAGGCTTCTGAACGTGTTAAGGGAGGATTATCACCTTACTGGCGTTAAGGAAGGTTGCGGCGAAGGCGAATGTGGTGCATGTGCCATCCTCGTCGACGGCCATCTATATAACAGCTGTCTGATGATGCCCTATCAAATCAACCATAAGTCTGTGCTGACGATTGAGGGCTTCAGAGAATCAAAACGGTTTGAAATCATTAGCCGTGCCTTTGAAGCTGCTGGTGCAGTTCAATGTGGGTTTTGTACCCCAGGAATGGTCATGGCTACGGAAGCGCTTCTTCGCAAGAATCCTCATCCCCTACGCGATGAAATCGCCAGGTTTATGAGTGGCAACCTTTGCAGGTGTACTGGTTACGACATGATTATCAAAGCGGTGATGATCGCCAGTGAAGCAGGTGATGGTCTATGGTAAACGCCTTCTATTATCCACGGTCGTTAAATGACGCATTGGAACAGCTTAGCAAAAATGAGATACTGCTCATCGCTGGCGGTACTGACTTAGTGGTTAAAAATAGCCACTGGACAGGGCATATGGATTTTAATAAAACGTTAATGCCGCTCAGCCATTTGCCTGCGCTTAGGGGGATCTCCACAGACGATACGTCGGTTACGATTTTCGCAGCGACATCCCTAAATACCATACTGGAACATCAGTCGGTCCCTGATCCCATAAAACAGGCGATTAGAAGCATCGGATCAGAGTCCATCCGCAACCTCGGTACACTGGGTGGGAATATTTGTAATGCTTCACCAGCGGGCGATAGCCTCCCTGCACTGCTCGGTTACGATGCGGTGCTCACGCTTCAGTCTGTTCAGGGGAAGCGCATGGTTAAGCTTGCGGATTTTATCCACGCACCAGGTAAAACGCGAATACGTCCCGACGAGCTGCTTTTATCCGTCACGATTCCCAAATTAAGCTATGATCGCTATCGCTTCAGCAAAATTGGTCAGCGTAAAGGGTGTGCGATTTCGAAATTATCCGTGTTTGGAATCGGCAGAATCGAGAATGGCCTTATTAGCGACATCAGGTTATCCTATGGCGCATTAGGCCCTGTACCCCTTCGAATCACTGATGCAGAGCGTTTTATGAACAGAAAAAGTGCCAGCGAGGTCTTAGATAACTGGGATATTATCGAAAATAGTTTAGAAACGCAGCTTAAACCCATCGACGATTTACGTTCTGATGCGGCCTATCGACTTGAAGTGGCACTAAATTTAACGAAAGAATTTATTGCTTCGTTCACACATTGTTAATATTAATTAATCATAAATATGGTAAAATTCATTGCATACAATACATCAAAGGAGCGTCATTTATGAACAAGTCCCGAAAACGATTATTGAAACGTCTGGCCATAGGCGGTGTCGTCGTCATCCTCGCTGCAGTCGGTATCAACCAAGCCCTAAAAATGGGCGATGAAGAGCTCTCATTAGAAGACCGATTTGTTTCCGATGAGGTAAAGTCGCGCGATCTTAAAGTCACTTTATCCGGAACAGGAACACTGAAGCCAGCAAACGCTTATACGGTAGTATCCCTTATCTCAGGCGATATCGTCTCCGCACCTTTTGAAGAAGGTAATGTGGTTTCGAAGGACGACCTGCTCTACATGATTGATAGTGAAAGTGTGTCATCAAACATCGAAACGGCTTCGTTAAGTTTATCGGATAGCGCGCGAATGTATGAACGCACACTTAAATCACTTGATGATTTGGAACTAAAAAGTGATTATAGCGGTACCATCATCTCACTCCCCGTCTCTATCGGCGATGACATTAAAGCGGGACAAACAATCGCCATCATCAGAGACCAAAAACAAATGACGATAGAAATACCCTTTATTAATTCAGATGCTCGTCAATTGAAAATCGGCGATGCAGCCCAGATTTCATTAGTGGACGCGCCCGAACTCCTTAAAGGGACTGTCACCGAAATCGCAGCTTTTGATGAAGTGGCCTCCTCTGGCGCACTCATCCGAAAAGTGACCCTTTCAGTGGTGAATCCTGGCGCACTTTTACCTGGGATGACAGGAATAGCCACCATCCATGGAATAAATGGCCAGTCTAGCGGCACTTTTAGTTACGCTGAAGAAGGCACGATTCTCGCCATGACCACAGGTGAAGTGGAAGCCATTTTGGTGAAAGAGGGTGACCTGGTCAAAAAAGGACAAACGCTGGTTAAGCTTAAAAATGACGCCCTGATGGATGAGATCGAAAGTGCACGTAACTCAGTGAGACGCGCTGAAATCAGTTTAGAAAGCCAAAATGACACCCTTGAAAACTATATGATCAAATCGCCGATTTCAGGCACCGTCATCGAGAAAAACTATAAAGAGGGTGACACTTTAGAATCGGGAAAGGTCGTTACGACCCTGTTCGACTTATCCTATCTGACTTTTACCCTTCAAATCGACGAGCTGGATATCTCTAAAATTCAAGTGGGACAATCGGTTGAAATTAAAGCCGGCGCCCTACCTGATCAGCTTTATTCGGGCACAGTGACCAAAATCAACATCAACGGCATCACCAATGGTGGAACGACCTCCTATCCTGTAACGATTCGAATCGACGCCACTGAAGGTTTGCTTCCAGGCATGAACGTGGATGCAGAAATCATCATCGAACAAAAGACGGGTGTGCTTTCGGTACCAAATGAAGCCATTCAGCGAGGCAATCGAATTCTGGTGAAATCTACCACTGCTGAAACAACCGAAACAGAAGACGCCACGATACCTTCTGGGTATGTTTATGTCACTGTCACCACTGGATCCTCAGATAATGATTACACTGAGATTCTCACTGGGCTAACATCTTCTGACCTCATCGCCTATCCAAAGCGTATCGCCACTAACACACTCGCTTTTCCACAAGGTAGACCGGGTGATGCCGACACGTCTTATGAAGAGGTAGAAACGCCATGACGCCGCTTATAGAATTTCGCGAACTCAGTAAAATCTATATTATGGGTGACAATGAAGTGCGCGCTGTAGACGGCATTTCGCTCACCATCATGCGTGGCGAGTTCGTGGCCATCGTCGGTCAGTCGGGGTCAGGAAAATCTACCTGTATGAATATCATCGGATGTTTGGACATTCCCACCTCAGGGAGTTATATTTTAGACGGCCATGATGTCAGCAAACTGGATGACGACGAGCTGGCCGAAATCCGCAACCGAATGATCGGTTTCATCTTTCAGCAGTATAATCTGTTGCCTAAGCTATCCGCACTGGGGAATGTGGAACTTCCCCTCGTCTACTCTGGTCTGCATAAATCGGAGCGCAGAACACGCGCCGCTGGTGCGCTTGAAAAGGTCGGATTACAGGATAAAATGGAGAACCTGCCAAGTCAGCTATCTGGCGGACAACAGCAAAGGGTTTCCATCGCCAGGGCTTTAGCCTCCTCACCTTCGGTGATTTTAGCGGATGAGCCTACTGGCGCACTGGACTCTAAAACGGGCAAAGAAGTCATCGAGCTACTTAAGAAACTCCATGCTGAAGGCAATACCGTCGTGCTCATCACCCATGATAACGCCATCGCCTCTCAAGCTGACCGAATTATACGCCTTGCAGATGGTCAGATCATCTATAATGGAAAATCCGATTTGGAGGTGCTCTAGCATGACATTACTTCAGTCCTTCCAAATGGCCATAAGCAATATACTCGCACGAAAAGTCCGTTCACTTCTTACGATGCTGGGAATCATCATCGGTGTCGTCGCCGTCATCGTCATCATCGGTCTGGGCAATGGCATGGAAAGCTACATGGTGAGTAGCTTCCAAAGCATGGGCACTGATCTTCTCACCGTCAACATCATCGGAAGAAATTCCGAACGCAGTATTACTGTGGATGAAATGTATGAACTCGCTTACGATAATCCTGATTATTTTACGATGATGTCACCAGTAGTAAATCTCGGCGTATCTGTTAAAATCCACACGGAAAAAATGGATGCCACCAGTGTCACTGGAGTCGGCGAAGACTATGGTGACATGAAAAAGTTCACCCTCCGGTCCGGCCGCGGCATTAGTTATATGGACATCAAGAATCGGCACCACGTCGCTGTAATCGGAAGCTATATCGATGACATATACTTCGGTGGCTATGCGGTTGGAGAATCCCTTAGAATCAACGGCCAGCTTTATGAAATCGTCGGCGTCTATGAGCAAGAAGCCGATGAAATAGATGAAGGCAACGCAGACGATGCGGTGTATATTCCCTATAGTTTGGCTGTAAAGCTCACCCCCTCAAATACGATTAACAGTTATTCGTTTGGAATGGTCAGTGAAGATTACGTGAAGGAATCCAAACAAATTATCGATGCAAAGCTATACGATGTTTATGAAGACGAAGATGCTTATATCATCATCAGCATGTCAGAGCTTTTAGGCATTATGAGTTCCATGATTGATATCATGATCACCATACTTGCTGCTATCGCCGGTATTTCTCTCGTGGTTGGCGGTATCGGTATCATGAACATCATGCTGGTTTCTGTTTCGGAAAGAACGCGTGAAATCGGTATTCGGAAAGCGCTAGGGGCTAAGCGCCGACATATCATGCGCCAGTTCGTCATAGAAGCAGCCACCACCAGTGCCATCGGTGGCATCATCGGCATCATTTTAGGGTATGCCCTATCCAATGTCGCCTCTCAAATCATCTTGATTGCACTAGACACTGAAATCTCAGTAAATGCATCTCCATCAGCTGCTTTTGGCGCATTTGCCATTTCAGCGGGAATCGGTATCCTCTTCGGGTACCTCCCAGCAAGAAAAGCAGCCATGCTCAACCCAATCGATGCCTTACGATACGAATAAAGGAGCAGGACATGAAACCAATCTTAACACTATTATTAGTGATGACATTACTCTTTACCACCTTAATCGTTCCAACTGAAATCGCATATGCAGAGACTGGGGATTCCTTAAAGGCCATCAATACCATACGTGCTTTAGGGATCATGCAAGGGGATTCTGATGGGAATCTCAGACTGAATCGACTCATTTACCGTTCTGAGTTTGCCCAGATGATGCTGAATGCCTCACCCTTTAAAAATCTTCAAAAGGGCCCCATAAGCTTCACTGTTTTTAGCGATGTCCCAGCGAGCCATTGGGCTGCCGGTGCTGTGAAGACAGTGGTTGAGAACGGCTGGTTCCGAGGTTATTTGGACGGCACCTTTAAGCCTGACCAGTTTATTACACTGGAAGAAGCCGCTTCAGCCATTCTCAAGCAACTGGGCTATACCGCCTCGGATTTATCTGGAACCTACCCAGAGGCTCAGCTTAATAAGCTTAAGGAACTGGATCTTATGGACGGTGTAACAGCGACTAGGGGGCGTCAAATCACTCGAAATGATGCACTCTACCTGTTTTATAACTTATTATCCACCAACACGCGTGATGGCAGGGTATATGGCGAAACCATCGGCGTGCGATTAGTAAATGGCGAGGTGGATTATAACACCTTGGTTCAAACCGGAACCAAAGGACCTTATGTATTAAAATCAGGGAATATATCGAACAGTTTACCGAGCACCATGAAGACAGCGACCATCTGGTTAAATGATGCGCCTTCTTCTGCATCAGCAATCCTCATCAACGATGTTTTCTACTATCATGAGAATCTAAAAACGGTCTGGGTGTATCGTCAAAAGGTCACTGGCATCTATCAAGCCGCAGCACCTTCCATAGCAAGCCCTACGACAGTAACCGTTTCTGGAAAAATTTATTCTGTCTCCCAGAGCGCTGCTGCACAGCAGCTTAGTTCTCAAGGACCTTATAAAATCGGAGATCGTTTGACGCTCCTCATCGGTATGAACGGTGAAATCGCAGATGTTAAATCACCAGAAATCCTTACGGAGGGAATCGTCGGCATCATCACTGATTTAGAGGCTATTCAATACACAGATGCCAGTGGAAAAACCATCATCCGAAAAGTCATTTCTGTGACGGACGCATCGAATACGACCCATCAATTTGACAGTGATGGAAAAAGCTACGCATTAGGCGCTCTAGTATCTGTGACACCTACCCCTGCCGGTCAAACGATCACACCTCTGTCTAATAAATACCTATCAGGCACGGTTGACGACACTGCATCAAAATTAGGCACAACCACCCTCGCTAATAATGTCCGTATCATCGATGCCTTCGGCGATCAAGTCACTGCTTTAGATCGCCAACGACTTGCAGGCTTAACACTCAACAACAACGATATGAAGTACTACACACTAAACACACTTGGCGAGATCGACACATTGATTCTCAGTAACCTGTCTGGAGACTTTAACACCTATGGTGTAATCACAGAGGTCGATGAAGTCACCACTGTCATTCCGAGCGGAAATATCCTCATCCCTGACACCGTATCGCTTACAGGAACCTATCAAACCCTGCTAAACGGCGTTCCAGGAATTGTTAGGACCAACGGCAAATTTTTAAACGTCGCTACTGGTGGCGCTATCTTCTATAAAACGGACGGTGAAGTTACGAACCTCATTAATCTCGGTGGCTATAACGTAGAACGTTTAACCAGCGACACTGCTGTGATCAACGGCAGTAACTATACGATGTCTGATTCAGTACAGGTCTATGAAATCGTAGGCGGTGACTATTATCTCGTCACACTGGACACCATTTATGACCTGAGTCATTATAAAGTAACCGCTTATAGAGACAGTGGCTATCGCGCCGGCAACCTGATTCGGGTTTTAATCGCTGTTAAAAAGTAGTGCCACGTGCTACAACGTTTGCGAGGTGATCAAATGAAACGACCTTCAACTAAAAACCTAGGCATATTGCTCATCATACTTTTAATCGTGATGATGTGCATGATTCTCCTTTTCGTGGTTCGACTAGCCTCTGTTCAAAAGTTAAGCGATGACGTCTCACAACCGGCGGCTACCACCCTCGCAAACGAAACACTCGCAAACGAAACCCTACCTGAATTTCCATCAGAGCCTTCAAGCGAAGACACCACAGAAACCACCACGCTTGTAAATCCGGTTGTGCCTGTTGAACAGCTCCAAAGGTCAATCCCCTTCGAGACATACAGAAATCAAACGTCCGACTTCGTAGGCTGGCTGACCATCAATGGCACTAATATCGATCAACCGCTGGTTCAAGGTCCTAATAACGACCATTATCTGGGCTATGACTACCTTGGCAACAAAAGCAGCGCAGGCGCCCTCTACATCGATTACCGCAACCTCGGCAATTTCTATGATACCCACATGTCGATTTACGGCCATTACATGAGAAATGGCACCATGTTCCACGACCTTCATCTCTATAAGGATGCCGACTTCTTAGCGGAGCATCCTTTCATCACGGTTTATGGACTTAGGGAGGCTTATCAGTACGAGATTTTCTCCGTTCAAATCGTCTCTGGAGCAAGCTATTACCTCTATTTTGACATGATCGATGAAATGCAAGTGGATTATGCCGACTATCTCTGGCGAGGTTCCATCCATAAAAAACAGCCTCAATACCCGAAGGACTTGAGACTGCTCACTTTAGTTACATGCACTTATGAATTCGATAACGCAAGATTGTTGATCCATGCCTACCAAAAGGAACGCATTCCCATGCCAGACGTGGAATAGCAGGAACAAATATTTAAAGCTCAGTTAAATTCAGTGGCTCATCGAACACCGCTTTGATTTCTAAGAATTCCTCAATACCGAAAAGCCCACCTTCTCGTCCTATACCCGAATGTTTATAGCCGCCGAATGGCGCTTCAATATCGCGTTTGGACTCGTTGATGTATACAGTTCCCGTTCTAAGGGCTTTTGCCACTTTTAAAGCGTCTTCCGCTGGTCCATAGACGGCTCCTGAAAGCCCATAAGGGCTGTCGTTAGCGATTTGAATCGCTTCTTCCACTGAGTCATATGGGATGAGACACATCACCGGACCGAAGATTTCTTCCCTTGCGATACGCATCTGATTCGATACATTTGTAAACACACACGGTTTCACGAAATAACCCTTTTTAGGGTTATTTTCTATTTCGGGGGGAACCTCTCCTGTAAGTAATGTTGCCCCTTCTTCAAGCCCAGTTTGAATATAAAAGCGGACCTTTTCGTACTGTTTAAGACTTGCCAGTGGCCCGATTCGCGACGTCTCCAGCGACGGCATCCCCACCTTATACTTCGGAAGCTGTAACAATATTTCTGCCTCAACCTCGGCTAGCCTCTTGCGAGGAACCAGCATTCTCGTCAGCGCTGCACATGTCTGACCGGTATTATCAAAGCTGCTGCTAAGGCCAAATTTTACCGCTTTAGTGATGTCTGCGCCTTCTAGTAAAATATTTGCCGATTTCCCACCCAACTCAAGTGCGATTTTTTTAACCGTTTCCATGGCGAGTTTGCCCACTTCGACACCACCTTTGGTGGAACCCGTAAAGGAAATCATATCCACATCCGGGTGTCTGGCGAGTGCGTTACCCACTTCGGCCCCTTTTCCAGTCACGAGGTTAAACACCCCTGGCGGAAGACCCGCTTCATGGAAGGCCTCTGCTAACACCATGGCAGACAGCGGTGCCAACTGTGAGGGTTTTAGCACCACTGTATTACCACACAATATCGCCGGTATAATTTTTTGCATCACCTGACCCAGTGGATAATTCCAGGGGGTCAAGCATCCAATCACGCCAACCGGCTCTCTAAGCACTTTTGAATGGTTTAGCTTCACTTCAAAAGGCACTTTATCCATTAGGTGCAAGTAACTTTCAAACCGCGCAATCGGTCCGTTCACATGAGCGCGTTCTGCCCACCTCAGTGGGGCACCAAGCTCTCTTACTTCTATGGCCACCAGCTCATACTTATTTTCTTTAAGCACTTCAAGTGCGCGGTGCATCACTTTTATTCTGTGGCTTAAGGATTCACTTCGCCACCCTTCAAATGCATGCTTAGCGGCTTTTACTGCTAAATCCACATCTGTGGCATTACCCGCTGGTACAGATCCAAATATTTCACGTGTGGCAGGGTCTTCAACTTCGATGATCTCACCTGAAGCTGAACTCACCCATTCCCCATCAATATATAAATACTCAAAGGTCAAAGTCACTCCTCCTTTACATAACGCTTGATAATTAGAGAATACCCGCTGAGATTTTATCAAATCAAAAAAATAAAAAGGAGACGCTGCTGATCCTATTATGATCTGCAACGCCTCGTGCTTTTTAGCTAGTAATCTTTTATTATGCTCTGTTTGCTTCGAATTGACGGAGCAATTCCACGAACAGCTTAGGAATTTTAGCCATGTTCTCAGGTGTCTCTACAAATGAGATTCTGAACTGCGTGCTGCCTGGGTTCTTTTCGCCTGGCTTAATGTCATAGAAGCCTTTCATTGGCGCCACGAGAAGCGTCGTTTCTACGCCGTCGAGGTTAACAGCACCTTCGCCAGCACAGTAGAGGACGAAATCGATGGCATCGAAGCCTGGTTTAACCACGTTGCGAACGTCGATAACCGAGTAAATCGAAGCATCTGGGCTTGAAACGATGAGTTTCGGCTCAAGTGCCTTAAGGCCATTATAAACCATCATGATTTGCTCTTTATAGTATTCTCTGATGTTTGAGCACCAGCCAGCGATTTGCTCTTTTGATTCATGAGCAAGTGCACCGAAAATGTACTGTCCGATGACGTTAGCACAGAGGTTTGCAGTATACTCAGCCACTGAGCGGTTGTTGAATTCTGCGCTATCAGTGATGACGGCACCGATTCTAAGACCACATGCATTCCATACCTTTGATGCGGTTTCGATGCTGATTCTTCTGCCTTCGATACCCGGTACCTCAGCATCTGTAAGTCCCCAGATACTTACGAGTGGCTTCGCTGGATCATAGTAAAGTTCTCTGTAAGCTTCGTCACTGATCATCCACATGTTGTATTTCACGCAAAGGCCAGCAAGTTCTTTCATGATGCTATAGTCGTAAAGTTGACCCGTTGGGTTATCGTATGGAATCACCAAAAGTGCGCCTGGATTATGCTCTTTAATCTTTGATTCGATTTCTTCGAGGTTCGGTAAATCGAAAGTGCCTTTTTCATTGAGCTGACGCTTAACCGTTACTGTTTTTCTGCCCACTCTTTCAGCAAATGAAATGTAGTTTGTATAAGCTGGGTCGATCATCATAAGGGGTCTTTCGCCTGTACCTGCTGGGCCACAGACGCCGATTAATAAAAGCTCCATACCTGCAGAACCACCATCGGTGACTTGTACATGAAGTTTGCTTGTGTCAAAGCCTTCGCATTTGAGGATGTTTTTGAATGCTTCTTGACATTCAGGTGTTCCCGCTGTGCCAGAATATCTGACCACGCCTTTTGCAAATGGGCTTTCTGGTGCTGCAAGCTCAAACATTCTCTTTTGCATCGCAGGGTTAGTCGGGAGTGATACGTTGCCGATACCGACATTGATCACCGCTTGAGGCTTTACTTTACGCTCTTCATACTTCATTTGTGCCAAACGAACGTCAGATGGCTTTCTTGACTCGAAGTGCGCCGAGAGAACTGGTTTACTCATAATGCATCTCCTCTTAATCATAATCTATTTAAGCAAATTGCTTCCTTCAATCGGGTAATTATTTACCCCATACTATTCTATCATTTGTAAGAGAAGACTTCACGCATTTTGTTTAACAATTATCAAAAAGAAAAATTTTTATAGCCCGGAGGCTTATGCCCCCTTGAAAACGGATTCTAAAAAGCTTTCAAAATCAGGAGCTGCCTCTGCCTCATCACCACCAGTAACGCTAAAGGTCAGTTTTTCACCGTTTCCAACTGCTGCAGATAATACAGACATCATGGATTTGCAATTGATGACTTTACCGTTTTTTTCAAAGGTAATGGCCGATTGATATTTACAAGCTTCTTTAACAAGCATACTCACTGGTCTAGCGTGGAATCCTGATGGGTTTTCCACGTGATATTCGATTAAAATCATGGGTCCTCCGATAGGTCATTATTTCTTTAGGCGGAATGCAAAGGTTTGCCAAGGCTTGATTTCATGGATCAAGTACCTTTCATGTGGAACAACTTTTGCCACAACGCTTGATTTCCCGCTATTTTCCATGGCGTTTAAAGCGATGTGAAGCTCACCGGCGTAGCGCGTGTATAAGGAAGATTCGATGATGATATCCCCTTCTTCCATATCCCGTGTATTCTTCGGTTCAAAGGGTGTTCCTTTGTATTTAACGCGACTTTGTGTAGAGCGAACGACGTACTCCGATACGTCTCCTCTGTTAAAGTGCGGTTCTTTCGTTAGAATAAGCATTTCTTCAGTGGTTAAATCGACTTGCTGTTCTATTTGTAACGTCAGAACATGACGGTCAACCTCAGAAAGGGCTTTTAGTTCATCATCTGAAGCAAACATGTTCGCGATAATCACATCATCGATTAAACCTGTATTAAATAAGTCCTTCGCTTGTGTTTCGATGGGAAGCATTCGATGCATTTCCAGTGAGCATAATCCCTCTGTGACTTCCCATGGTCCATAAGCTGCCGACGGCGCATTCACAAATGCAGCCGTTCTAAGACCAAGCGATTTAAATTGCTCAGAAGTCTTCATAAAATGGTCACGACTTAAGCCTGTGTAGCGATGCGGATAAAAATTGTGACACCCCATCAAGCGTTCCTTGTTAGGCTGATAGGAAAGGATATTATCGATGTACTTGGTGCCATTCGACATGTTGAGTTCAATCCTAATACCAGAAGCATCATAACTCATCAAGGCTTCTTCGTGACCTGAGAAGCCCATGTCAAGCCGGATGCCACTTAAGCCGAGTTCGGCAAACGGACTGAGATCGCCTAACGTCATCCCTAAACCACTAAAAACCTCTGGTGACACATCTGCGATGATTTCAAATCCTAACGCACTTGCATGCCGCATCCAGGTTCCAAAAGACGCTTCAAGTGCTTCTTTACCACCAGTAAAGGAAATCATACAGGTGAAAATACGCGAAAAACCGAGAGCATGCGCTTTATCGATATAAGCGATGATGTCCTCAGTGGCTGCGTGTTCTGGATAGATTGAGAGACCTATAGTTTTCATGACTGTTTCTCCAAAATCATTTTAGAGAGTGCCATGATCTCCTGAGCGAGTGCTTTAATCGTCAGCGTGTTCATTAAATGGTCCTGTGCATGTATAAGCAGTAGTGAAATCTCTGTTTTTTCTCCCGCCGCTTCATTCTGAATCAAAGACGTTTGCGATTGGTGGGCTTTTAGCAAGCACTCCTCAGCAAGCTCTATTTTTTCATGTGCTTCCTTGAACTGCCCTGCTCTCGCTAAAGCCATCGCCTCCATGCAGTAGCTTTTTGCCTCTCCACTATAGGAGATCAGTGAAAATATGATTTGTTCCAATTAAATCACCTCAAATTTTGTCTTTTAAAAGGTTATATTGATAGGCGGGTTGCCACCACAGGTTCTGGGTGATGACAACCTTTCTACCACTAGTTTTCTAAACGTTGTTAAGCATTTTCCTTCTTCAGTTCAGAGCGATCCGCGATGAAGATAAAAGGAATGTAGATGACGATGGCGAGAACGAGGTTGAATGCGGCGAGTACACCACCCTGCCAGCTGCCTGTGGCGAGTGCACCACCGATTACAGGAGGTGTCGTCCATGGAATCATAGCGATGGTATGTGGCACGAGACCGAGTGAAATCGCTGTATACGCTACTATAGTAAGCACGAGTGGCGCTAAGATAAATGGTACGAAGAGTACAGGGTTGAGGACGATCGGCATACCGAAGATCACGGGTTCATTAATGTTAAATAGTCCAGGTGCAACCCCTAATTTTCCAACTTCTCTAAGCTGCTTACGTTTACTCACTGCGAGAATTGCGATGAGAAGTGCTAAAGTCGTACCAGCACCACCGAGGTAGACGAAGGCATCGAGGAAAGGCTTAGTGACCACATGTAAATCGCTAGAGAATGCAGATTTACCGGCTTCGACGAGTTCCATATTTTTAGTGAGAAGTGGTAATAAAATTGGCTCGACGACGCCACCGATGATGTTTGATCCATGAAGACCAAAGAACCAAAGAAAATGCGTCATGAAAACGATGAGAAGCGCTGAGCCTAATGAGTCAGCTACGTTAGTAAGCGGCATCGCCACATATTTAACCACGACACTAAACAAATTGGTTTCAAAAGAGGTGAAAAGAATCATGACCAGAGAAGCCACTGCAAGCACGATCATCCCTGGGAAAAGGGCTGCGAAGCTTCTAGAAACTGCAGGTGGAACACCTTCAGGCATTTTGATAACCAGGAAATCCGCTTTGGAAAGCTTAACGAAGAGTTCAGTAGAAATGAGTGAGACGATAATGGCTACGAACATCCCCATGGCGTTTGTGTAACCCCAATGGATATTTCCCCATGCACCATCAGGATTTACCTGTGGCATTAAGATAAAGAATGATGAAAGTGAAATTAAACCTGCTGATAACCCGTTTGCATTATAGCTTTTCGCTAAGAAATACGAAACGGTAAATGATAAGAAAATCGAAATAATGGCGAAAGTACCCCACCAGATGTTACCGCCGAAAGAGGTCCAGCTATCACCAAACACACTCCCCATAAAATTCTTATACGCATCGATTGGCAATTGGTTAAGAAGTACGGCAAACGAACCTGCGATTGCCAGTGGCACTAACGAAATAAAACCATCACGAACTGCAGCTAAGTGCTTCTGTGAGCCTACCTTTGCGAAGAAAGGTACAAATTTTTCCTCGATTAAACTAAAAAATTGATTCACGACTGTTCCCCCTTAAATCTTTAATAATGCTTTGGCATCGGCCAATACCGCTTTGCCATTCATGGTGCCATACTTCACGGTGTCGATCACCGTCACCGGTATGCCACTGTCTTCAAGTGATTTAAACTTGCTTTTCAAGTAGCGCACCTGAGGTCCTAACATCAAAATACTGATGTCGTTAATCTTCGTGGCCTCAGATTCCGCAACCGCTTGAATTTCAGCTTGAAATCCTTCTTCAAGCGCCGCGTCCTGCATGCGTTTTACGAGCATGCTCGTGGACATCCCCGCCGAGCAAACCAAAAGTATTTTTACCATTTAATGCCTCCTCAAGATCACGATCACGTGATGCATTTTACCTGTGCACTAATATATAAAGCAAAGTCCGTGCCAACTTTATAATTGGCTGTAAAAAAAATGAAGCAAGCATTATCAACGCTTTCAGGACGAAGTCAAAAAAGAAAACAGTGTACAACGTTTTGCACACTGTTTGCACACTATATGTTTACTGCACACTACTTACTTTTGCACGCTAAAGGACTCATTCTAGATTAGAGAGAATCACCTTTAGTAAAAGGGCGCGTTCATCTGTGGGAATGGTGATGTAAAACTGATGCTCAATTGATTCAAATAAATCCTCAAGCTTATCATAGGCGCCGCCATTCTTAAGAAGAAAATCCCGATAGCCATCAAACACCCGAGGCGCGACACCCTTAAGACGGTTATCGATGTAAAACACCATATGAAGTAGAAAACCGATACGTGCATCTGCCTGCATGTCTTTACCCAGGCGTGCTTCTATCGCGTCTATAAAGCGATTTGACGCGCCGACCAGCTCATGGCTCGGTATATCCACCGTTTCTTTAATGGACTTTGAGATTTCACTTAAGAGCATGGCTTTTTCAACGATGGCTTCAAGTCTCGATAACCCCTCTTCTGATAAAAGGTCAAGTGCGCTAAAGACGGGAATATCATCCACTGGGATGTTGATCGTACTCGCGATGGCCACCACCTGATATTCGGAGCGCATATGCTCAATCGTGGCCAAATAAGCGCTTCGATCGGCGAGATCCACACTTTTAACCACGATCTGCTCCGGCTTGGCAATCCGTTTTTCGATGATGCGTTTCATGCGTTCTGCAGTGCCCTCACCCGTAAAACAGGCAGTGATGATCATCAATTTATTTTGACTATTCTCAGATCTCACGGTGGATCTCGGTGTTTGAAACTGCTTGCTAATGCTGGCCACGATTTCATCAGCGCCGTGACCTGATGCCGCTTTTCGAACCACTTCCAGTAGAAGGGGCGTACTGGTTTGAACCAACGTCCTCACGTGAAAGCCATGGTCTTCGTAAAGCATTTCACCGAAGTTTGAAAGCGAGCCCATATCCACCATCATGAGCGCTTCCTTTATTTCATGGGTTAGAAAGTAATTTGAAATACTCTGGTACATGGCTTCCACAGGCATGGATAGCGGCATATCAAACGGCACAGCAATCGGATCTCCGATGAGCTCGTTTACCACCTCAGCCATGCTGGTAGCAGTGCTTTTGCCGTGCATCATGACGATTACGGGCAATGTTGAGCGCCTCACTTCTTTATTCAGCTCATCGGTATTAGCGAGAAACATGGTAATATAGCCGATCTCATCGATGGGTAAAACGATTCCTAGGGCAATTTCCATTTCTCTGGCGAGGTCCATGGCCACGAGAAACGCCTGCGTATGTTCTATTCTAATTTGATTAAGTCTCGGGTTATAAATCGGTTGACGATTTTGAATCCGCTCGATGGCGCTGGCCATGTGAAGCGTAAACGCCGACCTTAATGCGGGTGGGTATGAACAGCCTAAACGCTGGGAAGCATCTGTCATCAGCTTTTCTGTTAGGGTTAAAAAATCCTCCCCCACGACCTTCGTGATACTATGCTCGATCACCCGCTGCTTCATAGACCTGAGGTAGGTTTCAAATTGCTTTTCTATGTCGCTTCCAACGATTTGACGCACAGCCTCTTCATCGAGACCCTGCGATTTTAAAACGTGATATTTTTCAGCGATACTCGTATAAAAATCCTCTGGTGTCGATTGGTCCAGCACCTGTGTTAATGATACTTCATCAGAATATAGGGTTTCCTCTGTGGGAGGTAATAACGCATCGACGATAGCGCGCTGATGCTTATAGTGATTATATCCTGCCTTTGCCGCACTGGATAAATCCACACTTCGCACCTTGATATGCGCCTCATCATTTGACACATAATGAAGAAACGCCTTGGCACACGCTTGCTGGATATCGGTTCGCATCTGTCCGATATTGCTTCGACATTCATATAGAAGGAGTGAAATAAACGCATTGCGGCTCATGGTGATGGGTTTATTGATTCTCAGGGATTCCTGCTTAAGAAACATCATGATCATCTGCTTGCGTTCCTCTAAGGTCCTTTGTGCCAATGAAGGGAGCTCGATCATCATGGGAATCCGTCTCTTGAACGTATCCAGCAGTACAGATTCCGGGTTTTCCGTCGTGGCGGCGATGATCTGCACTTCGACGCCAGTGATGTCCGTGTTGCCACCTAACGGTCTAAAATGACCATAATCCATAAAGGTAAATAGCATCTCCTGCCCCTGAGGTGGCAGTCTATGGATTTCATCTAAGAATAAAAAGCCTTGATTCGCCTTTTGAAGAAGTCCTTCTCGATCTCTGTCTGCCCCAGTATAGGCACCTTTCTTTACACCAAAAATTTCACTCATCAAGAGCTGTGGGTTATCGGCATAGTCAGCACAATTCAGTAAAACGAAAGGCGCATCCTTTTTAATTCTGCCTGAATGAATGGCGAACTGATACATCTCTCTGGCAAAGTGTGATTTTCCCACGCCAGTTTCGCCATGAATCAAGGTGTGTAAGCCATGAGGTGGATACAGTACCGCCGCCTTCGCCTGCTTTACCGCTTTTTTTAAACTGCCTTTTGCACCGATAAGGTTGAACTCATCTGTAATCGGATGCGCGGTATCTGTTATGAGCTCGGTAGATTTACTATCGCTACCTGCGACTTCACTACCCATGATTGCCGAGAAAAAGACGACAGGACGCCCATCCCCTTTTAGGAGCTTCCCCTCGATTACCAACTGATTTAGATAACGACTTACCACTGAACGGCTAAGATTATAGCGTTCTGCGATTTGCATAGCAGTAAAGCCTTGATGGAGTTCATGCTGATCGTGGTTGATACGATCCCATAATTGAATCACACTGTTCACTGGTAACCTCACTTAAGCATATAATGGGATGAGATGTTCCAGGGGAATCTCTAAGATAAGCGCGTCTGGTATCTTACGATTCTCCCATTTTGATTTCGCAATTTTAAAAACCACCTCAGCATCTTCTGAAACAGAGGGATGCAACGGTTTTATATAGAAAGTGAGCTCAAAAATATCCTCCACTGTTCGTAGAACCTTTCCCCTTAATAATCGGTTCGAAGGCATTTCAATAAGTTCATGATGAACGATAAAATCGTGAGCGCGTATGCCTAAGTACTTCGGAACGTCTAAAAACTGAGTTTTCGGGTACTGTAAACCCCAGCTCTTAGCAAAATAGAACGTGCCATCATCCTCTAGATCAGAAAAGTTCTTACAGCCCGTTAGCTTTGCGACATATTTATATTTAGGCGACTTGAAAGCTTCATGTGTGGTCCCCATAAAACTGGACTTGCCATGCTCCATCACCATCAACGAATCGCTCATGCGGTAAATTTCATCTCTACTATGGGAAACGAGAACGACATCCCCATTAAAATCACTTAAGTAGTCCATGACTTCCTTTTGAAGATGGTCCTTCAGATGGTCATCTAAAGCTGAAAAAGGTTCATCTAAAAGCAGAATTTCCGGCTCGAGGATCATACACCTGGCGAGTGCCACGCGTTGTTGCTGCCCTCCAGAAATTTGCCGAGGGTACTTTTCAGAAAGTGCAGTAAGGTGAAATCGATCCATGATTTTTAGGATTTTTGCCATTTGATCTTTATCCGCTTTGGGTAATCCGATCCCGATGTTCTCCGCCACAGTCATATGTGGAAATAGCGCATAATTTTGAAATAGATACCCAATTTTTCGCCTTTGTGGTTTAACATTGATGCCTTGGACCGAATCAAATAACGGGCGTCCATTTAAAATGATTTTTCCCTCATCAGGCGTTATGATGCCCGCTAAGCATTTTAGCAGCATACTTTTCCCACTACCTGAAGCCCCTAAGATTCCCAATCGGCTTCCACGATTATCAAAATTGACTTCTAAGGTAAAATCTTTATACTGCTTTTTAATGTCTATCATCAAGCCCATTCTTCACCCTCCATTAGGCGCTCTGAGGCGTTTGACTTGCTCTTATCGAAGCGTTTGACGCTAAAGTAGTTCATGGAGACGACGACGAAAAAGGACAGTGTCAACACAACCCACACATACCCTCTTGCCGTTTCCATATTTCCTGCAGCCACTTCAGAATAAATTGCCATGGGGAGTGTTTGTGTCTTTCCAGCGATGTTACCAGCAATCATGGCAGTTGCGCCGAACTCCCCTAATCCTCTGGCAAAGGATAAAATGCCACCACTCAAAACACCGGGGAGCGCAAGCGGCATCATGATTTTCCAAAATATCTTCCATTCATTAAGACCAATGGTACGTGCTGCCATGATCAGCGTTTCATCTACCTGCTCAAAAGCTCCCCGCGCTGCGCGATACATGAGTGGAAATGAGATGACAATAGCTGCAATCACTGTTGCAGTCCACGAGAAGACGATTTTTACCCCCAAAAAATCCAGGAGTAACCGTCCGATGGGTCGATTCACCCCAAAAATCGCTAATAACATAAAACCAATCACTGTGGGTGGTAAAACGAGCGGCATGGTTAAAATGCCATCGATGACCATTTTTAAGCCCTTAGATTTAATGCTCACCACGATATAGGCTGTGAAAATCCCCAGTATAAAGGTGATGAGAATGGCTAGTGATGCAGTTTTTAATGAGATTAGAATCGGTGAAAAGGACACGGCGTTTACTCCTTATAGGTTAATATGTGCTCTTTTTCTATTCTATCATTTATTTTGATGCGTTTACAACAAATCCATACGCCTCAAAAATTTTTGCAGCTTCTTCAGAAGCTAAAAACGCTAAAAATACTTTCGATGCTTCTTCATGTGTGGTCTTCGTCACCATGCCCACTGGATAGATGATTCTCCCAACAGAACCTTCAGGCGCTTTTGCCACAATTTCTACTTTATCCGTCGAAGCGGCATCAGTGGCATAGACAATCCCCACATCAGCGCTACCTTCTGCAACCCAGTTTAGCACTTCGGTGACATTTGTACCTAGACTAAACTTATTAGCGTTTGAATCGAATAATCCTAAGGTAGTCAGCGCCTCCTTCGCATATTGGCCTGCAGGCACGCTTTCTGGATCGCCGATGGCGATGGTTTCTGCATTACCGATGGTTTCAAACGAATCGACATCTGATTCACCACCTGATCCCTTAATCAGGACTACTGCGTTATCCAGTAGTTCTACTATTGTCGATTCCGTTACCAATCCCCCTTCAGCAAGTGCTTTCATCTGTTTCATACCCGCAGAGAAGAATACATCGACATCTGCCCCTTCTTCGATTTGCGCTTGCAACTTGCCCGATGAGTCATAGGTTGCTTGTACTGTAATTTCTGGATGCTTTTCGTTAAATAAAGGAATCAGGGAATCCTCAAAGCAATTCTTTAAGCTGGCTGCAGCTGCCAGTGTAATCGTCGTGTTCTCTGCAACCGTCTCTGATGCCACAGAGTCCACTTTAGAGGTGCAGCCTATAATGGTCGTCATGATTATTATGAGTGTTAATGCCATTACTAAAAATCGTTTCATGAAAACGCCTCCAATATCGTTAATATTTTATCGATAACCATTCGATACAGAATAATTCCGAACGATTCAATTATAACAGAGGCGAAATTAAAATTCTATGTGATTAATCAACAAAACCTTAATTTTTCTTATTTTCAGAAATGAGCCGATTAATTTGACCATAGCTGTCCCAAAGAATTATGATGACTAGAATTGCAAATGTAATCACCAAACTTATCTGAACCCCTGATGCAATGCGTTCTCCCAACTTATCTGATACCTTATCCTTATCGATACCATATGGACTGATGAACACTAAATACCCAAGTGCGATGGAAATCACATTTAATACTACGGTTAGCAGACGAGAGCTCATCTGCCAGCTGCCTTTAAAAAGAAGATAGCAATTCAGTAAAATTTGCGTTCCAAAGACGGCCGAAATGGACAAAATGATGACCCTTGAATACGGCCCTGCTAGTACATTTGGTAAAAGCGTGGTTGCAACCGCGATGCCAACTGCTGTAAAGAATATCTCAAAAATCATATCCGTTAGAGATACGGAAGTTGAATAATCTTGAAGCGCATGAAATACCTTCTCATCCCATTTAACGTCTGATGCGTCCTCTTCATCCAAAGGAGAATAGTACTGTACTAAAGCAAAGATAAGGGTTACCACTGCGAAGACGTTTAAACCGACATCCCAAAAAGCACTTAGTAAATCGATAAAAAACGATAACAGTATGGGCTCTTGATTTGTGGTATTAAACAAATCACCGATGGCGATGGCAAAAGTCAAACCTACAAACGATGCGACTAATGCAATCTTTAGTACTAGCCAGTACAAATCAAAATATCTTCCGCTGATAAGCGCGTAGGAACGTCCTCTATATGAATCAGCAACTTGTTTTGGATGTCCCATGGATAAAATCGCCGCCTCCAGTTGTGCATCGGAGTACTCTCCATGACCAAAGTGCTCCTCTAGGTAGTCATACAACCCTGCCTCAATCTCCTTAATGATTTCTGCTCTGCCACTCGGTGGCAGCAAATTACTAATATTAAATAGGTATTTTTTAATCATAAATGACCTCCCTTGATCATCTTGTCAAGTGCACCCGTCAACTTCTCCCATTCAACAATGAGTGCATCCTTTAGCATCCGCCCTTTCTCGCTGATCTGATAATAGCGCCGAGGGCGATTATCCTCCACCTGCCATAGCGACTCTAAAAGTCCTTGCTTTTCAAGCCTTCTTAATAATGGATACAGTGTATTTTGCTCGATTTCTATGCCTAAGCCATTAAGGGCTTGAATAAGAGAATAACCATATTGTGGCTCAGATAACTGTGTTAAGACTGCTAATACCAATGATCCCCTGTTTAATTCCTGTCTCGCATTCTGAATGATGGTTGATAAATCAGACACGTCATCACCTCCTGTTAATTTAATTATAGTGTGTGATACACAGTATTGTCAATTCAATTTTACTGTTGAATTCAATTTTTTAATTTTAGAAATGATGCCAGTATTATAGCACCTCACCTCAAATCGTGTTAAAATGGCGGTAGCATAGTCTTTATGATGAAAGAAAGGGAACGACATGGATGATTTACTCTATACGCCAGATGAAATCGCAAGTAAACTAAAAATCACAAAGGGGACCGTCTATGAAATGATCAAGCGCGGTGAACTCGATGCCCATAAAATAGGAAAGCACCTGAGAATTTCTCAGATGCAGTATGAAAGGTTTCTAGTATTAAGAAAAGGCATCGACAACGTATATGATGTCGTCATCACGCGACAAAACGAAGACACTGTGGCCATCATCGATGACATCGTCTTTTTTGTAGAACCGTTTTATGAAGGACCTGCGAAGTTGTCCATTAGACCCGAAAGCGTTCTCCTAAGTAAAGGTGATTGCATAACCAGTGCAAGGAATTGTCATTTGGGTAAAATCGTCGCTATTAAAGAATATGAATCTAGGGTACTGGTTACAGTGGATATAGGCGTTTTAATAGCCTCATACATTACCAAGCGCTCACTACACAACATGGCTTTAGCGGTTGGAAGCGATATCAACGTCATTTTTAAAACCATGTCCATCCATTTGTTTCGTTAACGCTTTTGGCTGTTTTCAGCGACACGATATCGGACCATTTTTCGAATCAATTCGAGTGGCAACGGTTGATCAAGTGGAAACTGAACAGAGCCTTTCGCATTTTTATAAACTTTCAGTTCTTCCTCAAACGCTTCAATGCCTGAAGGTGTGGGATAAAACCCGATATGTTTTTTAAAGGCAGCAAAATGAACGAGATTTCCATTAAGGTAAAATGTGGGCATTTGATAACTAAAACGCTCTGTGGCCTCGGGGACTTCTTCTTTTATAAGGGCTCTAATGGTCCTCAGTTTATCCTGTACTTCTGCAGGGAACGTCGAGATGTATCCATCGATTTCGTTCATGTGCACCTCCAAATATCGACTATTTCATTTAAGAGTGAGGTTCGTTATGTTAAAAAAAGGTTTGTCTATTCTCATTATAATCCTTTTCATCATCACTTCAAACACCATTCCTAACTTTGCGAACAGCGCTGAGCCTCCCTCGCTGGTCATCATCGTGGAAAATCCGCCAGAGGATTTTAAAATGACGCTCCTTAGTGAATCAGGCACGAATGACGGCAGAAGATATGATTATGTCGGTGAGGTCCATTACACCTTCTACTACCGTGATTTGAACGAAAATAGACCTACTGCTGTGGAAATCACAGCTTACGGAAAAACGCAGGTCGTCGATTTACCGAGTCTTATCAACCGGTATCACGAAGTTCATACACTAGACCTCGATACATTGGTTTTCGCACCGGGAGAAACGATGACGAGAAGCATAAAAATAGTGAGCTTTCGTGTATTCGGTACATTGCTCATCGAAGGGTTCCTCTTTTTTCTTTATGGCTTTCGAAATAGAAGATCATGGATCGGTTTTATAACCCTTAATCTCATCACACAGGCAGCACTTAACATTTCATTAATTAATGTGCCTATGTATTCTGGGTATCCTCTATTCTATTTAATATACTTTGAATTTTTCGTCTTTGTGGCTGAACTTATCGCTATCCACTTTTTTGTTCGTGAGAAGACTGCTGGAAAACGTAACGCCTTTGTTTTAGTTGCCAATACCTTAAGTTTAGTGATCGCCTATCAAATCTCTTATTGGTTTCCACTGAGTTAATAACTTGTGATAATATCAGGTTAATTCACCGACGATACGTTCAGTATCGTCTTTTTTATTGTAAAAGAGTATTCATTTATCGTTTTAGACCTATTATTTATTGACTTACGATAAATGTCGTTGTATGATATTTTTGAGTTCGGGTGGCATCCACCTCGAAAACCCCACCGCAAGCAACGCATTATCTAGAATAACCATAGTAAAAATTTAAGTGAGGACGCGTATGAACATTCTAAAAAATAAAGAAACGGTATTTTTAAAACTAACACTTGTGTTAATCTCTCTGCCCATCATCGCAGGCTGTGTTTGGGGGATCCCTTGGATTTTAAAAGAAGCCCTGCTCTATTATCCAAAACCGCTGGTCTTTTTGGTGGTCGCTGTGGTTTATGCCGCTGTGATTCCCTACTTTTATGCATTAACTCGCGCCAACCGATTACTCGGTTTGATCGATACAAACAACGCCTTTTCCAGTGATGCGGTGAAAGCACTTAAGCACATCAAAATTTGTGGCTTAGCCATCACTTCTCTCTATGTTTTGATTTTGCCTTTAATTTATCTCGTGGCGGAGGTGGATGACGCACCTGGCATTCTTCTGCTTGCGCTGGTCATCATGTTTGCTTCCTTCGTGATTGCTGCGTTTGCTGCACTCCTTGAAAAACTGCTAGAGCAAGCCATCGCCATAAAAGAAGAAAACGACCTGACGGTTTAGGAGGATATTATGGCCATTATTATAAACATCGACGTCATGCTTGCCAAACGCAAAATGAGCGTCACTGAACTGTCCGAAAAGGTGGGCATCACCATGGCAAATCTGTCCATCCTAAAAAACGGTAAGGCGAAAGCCATCAAGTTGTCCACCCTAGAGGCGATCTGTCTTGCGCTGGATTGCCAGCCTGGCGATGTCCTCGAGTTTAGAAAAGAAACCCCATAAGGTGGTGCCTGTATGAATCATTATGATCTCGTTATCATCGGCGCTGGACCATCAGGTGCAAACCTAGCCAGGTTAATATCACCGGATTTGAAGGTATTGCTCCTCGATAAGCGGCTGTTAAGCGATCCCTTTAATGGGTCGACGTCTCGAAAGTGCTGTGGTGGGTTATTGGCACCCGACGCGCAAAAAATGATCGCTTCCATGGGACTGGGCATCCCTAAGGATATTCTAGTGAGCCCGCAGCTTTTTTCGGTGAGAACCATCGACCTAGATCAAAACCTTCAGCGCGATTACCAGCGCTACTATTATAATATGGACCGTGAAAAATTTGATCGCTGGCTCATCTCTTTAATCCCCGAGCATGTCGACCGTTCTTTCGGTGCAGTGTTTCGGCACTATCAAGAAGATAATGACGGCCTCATCGTAGAATACTTTCAAAGTGGCGCGCTGTGTAAAGTCCACACGAAAGTCTTAATCGGCGCTGATGGAGCGAACTCAAAGGTTAGAGCACTCATGCGTAAACACAGGGGTGATCAATCACCCTTACCTAAGAAATACATTTCCATCCAGCAAGTATTTAGCTGTAATGCCACGGTTCCCTATTACACCGCCCTTTTCGATGCCACATTAACCGATTTCTACGCATGGACGATTCCGAAGGACGGTGAGCACCTTCTAGGCGCAGCTCTGGAAATAAACGGCCATGAATGGGAAACGTTTAAGAGGTTAAAAGAAAAACTCACAGCAAAGGGCTATGAGTTTGGTCGTCTGCTTCGTACAGAAGGTGCTTTTATCAACCGCCCCCTCTCTCCCGCTTCATTTGATTCTGGCAACGATAAGGTTCTGTTGATCGGGGAAGCGGCAGGGGCCATTAGCCCAAGCTCTGCTGAGGGGATCAGTTACGCACTTAAGACGAGTTTGATGCTGGCTGAAAGTATAAACGAAGGAATGGCTGGGTGCGCTAAGCGCTACGCGAGAAACGCGCTGGCCATAAAAAAGAACCTTTTTCTAAAGCGACTTAAATCCCCTGCCATGTATCAGCCAACCCTTCGAAAGCTCGCCATACAATCGGGCTTGATGGGGTTGAAATCACCCGTTCATATCATCCCGGTTAATGGAGCCGTTTAAATGGTCGTCGTTTTTTTTACTGGAATCCAGATTTCGCTACGATAATTTGGATTCGACGTGTCTTTGCTTTCATGCCAAACGATTTCTGGTCCTGCGATACTCTCATAGTCTGATGAAGGGAACCATTCAGCATAAATTCTACCCCAGGTGGCTTGCAGGGTTTCAGGGAAAGGGCCGACCACTTCGAACACCGCCCACATGCCCGCTGCGACTTCTAGAGCATCAAAATCCTCTACTGGTGCTTCGGTGGTAAGGACCCCGATAAAGTGATCCAGCTCACCGCTTTCTGACATCCTGCCCTCCGAGAAATTCGTAGATGCACTTATGATGCCATTCGGTTCAACATTCGACATCGCTTTTAATAAGGCGATGTTTTTTTCGTTTAATCGAGCGTAAATTTTCGCGATTTCAGGATTAATCCCCTCAAACTGAATGGGAATTCGTCTCATGTAACCCACAACCTTAAACGCTTCTTTTTCGATAAGTCTCACTTTCATTTCTGTTCCTCCTCTAATGGATAAATAGAAGGACAGTTTTGGATACGCGATGACGGACCTTCCATGCTGCTTCACCTCAGAAGGTAAAACACCGTGCATGGCGTGAAATGCTCTCGTGAAGGCATCTGCCGATTCATAACCATATTTGACTGCCACGTCGATTACTTTGGACTCCTGTTCGAACAAATCGTTTGCCGCTAAAGACAACCGTCTTTTCCGAACGTATTCAGCCACGCCGATTCCCGCTAGAAAAGAAAACATCCTTTTAAAATGGTGTTCTGAACAACCCGCTAATCTCGAAGCCCTTTCCATGCTGATCTCATCCGTCAAATGCGCTTCGATGTAATCGATGGCATCATTAAAGTTTTTTAGTGTATCCATAACGTCCTCCTTACATCCCATAATAACCATAAAAATGAACCCACATCCGACAATATGGGTTCAAATACTATCGCTATTTACGTTTCATGGTTTTATTTCGGCCTGTATTTTTCGCCTCATAAAGTGCCTCATCTGCTAGATTAATGAGTTGGTCCAATGTCTGCGCTTCCTCTGTTATGGTGGATATGCCTATACTGATGGAATAATGCACCACATAATCGCCATACCGTTCTTCCAGCTCATAAATATGACGTCTAAAACCTTCTGCTTTTTCATAAGCAGTTGCCATATCCGTGTTAATCATAATCACTGCAAACTCTTCCCCGCCCATTCGAGCGACTGTATCAGTCCCTCTAAAGGAATGTTTGAGATGCGCTGAAAAAGACTTGATGACTTGGTCGCCGACGCCATGACCATACGTATCATTGATCCGTTTAAAATAGTCGATATCCATCATCAGAATCGAGAGCTGTTCGTGATATCTCAATGCACGGTCAACGGCTTCTTCTCCGTACTCTCTAAATCGTCTGCGGTTATTAAGGCCACTCAGTTCATCCGTAACAGCCATTTGCTCAAGTCGTCTTCGTAACTCCTCGCGTTCTGTGACATCTGATATGGTGATGAGCAAGCCAACCATTTCGTTATGGTTATGGACCCCTTTGGAAATGACATTCACAAACTTAGGAGTGTCCTTCGTCTCTATCATATAAATCTTATTTTCGAATCGCATGATTGCTCCCAGAAGTTCCTTCTGGTTTTCAAGCAGTTTCTCAATCGGCCCTTCATGAAGCTGACTATCAAACAACTGAAAAAGTACGATACTCTTTTCATTATAATCCACCACTTGATTAAGCCGGTTGATCAGGACGATGCCTTCCTCACTCTCCTCAAAAATATGCTCACGTGCCATGACTTTGATTTCCAGAAAGTTGTATTTGGTGAGCGCCAGATTTATGAGCAACACACACGGAGGTAAAATGATGGCTGTATAATCGATTCCGACACCGCCGAGATTCATGGTGACGAGAACCAGTGAGATATAAGGGAGTACGGATGCGATGAGAAGTAACCTAAACTGAATACGTTCGATCCCTACACTGTCTTTATAACGCTTATAATAGAACCATGTGCAGGTAATAAGCGTAATGAGAACGTAGGTCATCTGTACGACATACCAAGGTCCCTTAGTAAGGAGCATCGGGGACATTCCTGCGAAGGACTGAAGTTCGATTTTACTATAGTACAAATGGTGCCATTCATTCGTCGCACGCATGATGAAGGTGATGATCGGCACGGCAAAAATAGCGAGGAGCTTGACCCCCTGCCACTTAGACCCTCTTCCCGTATACAGCATACTCACCCAAAGCCACAAGGCGGGGAAAAACGGAATGCCGAAATACTGTATTTGATTCCAGAAAATCATCTCTTTCAGGCTTGTCGCATTTATTTCCAAAAGGTATCCGAGCAAATAGATTTGAAGTGTTAAGCTGAGGGCACCAAAGGCTCTCGCATAACGTGTTTTACCTCTTAAAAATGAACTGACAAACATAAATGAGAGGAGCAATACACCCACGAATAAATATAAACTGATTAGCTTTGTGATCATAACCCCACCTAGATTTTTGAGTATTAAATATATTTGGCTGTGATGGAACGCTCACATTTTTTCAGTTCCTCTGGTGGTCCCTCGAAAAGCACTTCACCGCCTCGTGTACCACCATCTACCCCCATATCGATGATCCAATCCGCATTTCTGATGATATCGAGGTTGTGCTCAATCACCACCACGGTATTCCCTTTTTCTACGAGATGATTGATGATTTTTAGGATACTGGTGATATCCGACATATGAAGCCCCGTAGTGGGTTCATCCATAATATAGATATTTCCCTTCTTGCTAAGTTCTTTTGCGAGCTTAAGCCTTTGACATTCACCACCTGATAAGGTGTCAAGTGGTTGGCCTAATGTCATGTAGTGAAGTCCCACATCGACGATGTGCTTCAATTTACCCGTGATCTCTTTTTGATGGAAAAATTCCACGGCTTCACTAATGGTCATATCCAGGACATCGACGATGGTTTTTTCTCTATACTTGTAACCTAAGACCTCCTGTTTATAGCGCTTTCCGCCACAATCCTCACACTCGGTATCCACCGAATCCATAAAAGAGAGATCCGTTTCAATAAAGCCCCTGCCCTTACAGGATTCACAAGCCCCTTCAGAGTTATAGCTGAATAATCCTGCACTGACATTATTTTCTGTAGCAAACTGCTTTCTAATCTCATCCATGATTCCAGTGAAGGTCGCTGGATTTGACCTTAGGTTTGCACTGACGGCCGACTGGTCGATGACCACTGCCTCTGGATGTTCCTTTACGAACACGCCATTTACCAGTGTCGATTTTCCAGAACCTGCGACACCCGTAACGACTGTAAATAATCCTTTCGGTACCCTGAGCTTCGCCCCTTTCAAATTATGAAGCGTGCTTACGCTGGTTTCATAAAATTGATCGGGTGTTTTTGAGGCCTTCTTTATCGGTAAATGCTTCTGCAAATATTTGCCTGTCAATGTATCCGATTTTAGAAGATTATCATAAGATCCTTCAAACATGATCTGTCCACCATGATGACCTGCTAGCGGACCGACATCGATGATATGATCTGCCACCTTGATGACATCGGGATCGTGTTCTACCACGATAACGGTATTTCCTTTATCTCTCAGCTTCGTCAGCAAATCATTTAATCGATGCACATCGCGTGTATGGAGACCGATACTGGGTTCATCAAAGATGAAAATAATGTCTGTAAAGCTGCTGGTTAAGTGTTTTACCATCTTAACCCGCTGTGATTCTCCCCCAGATAAAGTGGAAGTTTCACGGTCCAAGCTGACATAATCGAGACCTATTTGAATAAGGTCGTTTAAGCGCTCGACAAGATTATTTACCACTGGCTGAACGCTAGGGACTTTAATTTCCTTGATGATTTCTAGGAGTTCATCTACTTGAAGTGCCGTCATTTCTGATATGTTTCTACCCTTGAGCTTCACGCTTAATACCGTATCATTATACCGCTTCCCGCCACAATCATGACACACCGACTGCATGGTGTATGGCGCAATTTTCTTCATATTCGCTTCAGATTTTTCATATTCCGTTTTAACGTATTGGCTGATAAATTTCTCCACGAGGCCCATATAGGTGGAATTCATCCCCTCTATAAAGATGGAGTTGATTTTCTCTGCTTTACCATATACGAGCTTTTGATATTCGTCTTCTGAATAATCCTTAATTTTCTTATCCACGTCAAAAAAACCCGATAGGGCATACATTTTCCATTGCCAAGTTCCAGGCTTATATCCCGGTAATAAAATCGCCCCTTCATTTAGTGATTTATTGATATCGAGCGATTTCGTCAGGTCCAGTGTCATGATTTTCCCGATACCCTCACAGGTTTTACACATCCCGTTCGGGTCATTAAAGGAGAAATAGTTAGATGGCCCGATATGGGGTTCGCCCACTCTAGAAAAAAGCAGTCTTAAAAGTGGATTGATATCCGTGATGGTGCCCAAGGTCGATCTGGAGTTTCCTCCGATTCTTTTCTGGTCGACGATGATCGCTAATGAAAGATTTTTGATTTCGTCCACATCCGGATGGCCATACTTGGGCATGAAGCCCTGAACAAACTTGCTATAGGTCTCATTAAGCTGTCGTCCTGCTTCCTGAGCGATGGTTTCGAAGACGATGGAAGATTTCCCACTCCCTGAAACGCCTGTAAAAACCGTTATTTTTTTCTTCGGAATTTTTAACGAGATATTTTTTAGATTATTGACTCGAGCGCCTGTTATTTCAATATAATCACGATTCATTTGACACCTCAATCATAAAAGCTTTGTCAGTATAAGTACTATGCACCATTATACCCTTTTTTTGGCATATTCACCATGCTAAAAAAATAGGCTTCACCAAGCGTCCGTAGACGATCAATGAAGCCCAATAAGGGGTAAAATTATTATAGCTTGGGAGAATTACTCGCCTTTAGCAATCAATCGGCTATGGGCGTTTTTTGCCCATACCACCAGGTCCCATTTGCTGTAGTGTGATTTCTGTGATCTCTGTGCCATTTACGGTGACTGTTCCACCGTTCAAGGTTGCGGTGCCATCGGCATCAAACGCCGACTGGCCAGAAACGGAGATGATTCCCTCATTAATTTCGATACTGCCATTTGAATCGAAGCCATCCGTATCGCCAGCCCCCATGGTCACGTCGATGGTGCCTCCATTCACCTGAATCATCACTTCTTCAGCGCTCTTGTTTGTGGCATTAATACCGTCATCTGCTGAATAAAGCGTCAATTCACCACCGTTGATTTGGATATAAGTGGCTTCGAGTCCCTCGGCGCTGGATTGGATATTGATAATTCCGCCATCAATTTGAAGAACAGTGGTCGCTCTAACGGCATCATCACCTGCTGTTATATCAAACTGACCATTTCTAATGTAAATGGCGCCAACTGATTGGTCTTCATCATTTTCGCTATGAATCGCATCAGACTGTGCTTTGATCGTGAAAGTACCCTCATAGATATAAATACCGTCATTCGCTTCCAGTCCATGACCTTCCGCTGTGATGACATAAGTCCCACCAGTAATCTTTAGATCATCCTTTGATGTTATGGCATTGTCAGTTGCTGAATTTATGGTTAATATGCCTGTCCCATTTAATACCAGGTCCGATTTTGAAAAGACGACTGCATCCGTGTTTGTGTCACCATCCGCTGTAAACGCACCATTAACCGTTAAGGTACTGTTATTGGCCGTCGTGGTGATGAACACTTTATCGCCTGATTTTATATAGATAGCGGGTATGCTCTGATTGGTTATCGTTACACCATCTAATACCAGTTGAACCTTTGCATCTTCTGGTGCTGCGACGACTATCATCGCGTCTGTGGCTTCCCCAGAAATGAGGTATACGCCCTCTTCAGTGATATCAACCGATCCGTTGCTTGATACATTAAGCTTTATCGCATCGTTTAGGTCCACATTCTGCTCTAAATCACGTTCGGTAAAGAGCTCTGAAACATTGAGCTTCGATCCTTCAACAGCCGTTAAACTAATACTTGATCCCGCTTCAGTGTTACCTTCACTATTACTTTGAGTGTTTCCTTCAGTACTGTTTTCACTATTGGCCTCTGAGGCAGCGTCGGTGATTACGTTCACAGTCTCTCCTTGTGCGGGTGCTACTGTACATCCCACGATTGATAGGCTTAATATCATGATTAATATAAAACTCACAACTTTTTTCATCTTCATTTCTCCTCTATGCATTTATTAAAGTTTTTTCTACTAACGATGCGTTGCTTTAATTATTAATGACGAACCTTAAATGAACCTAAAATAAAAAAATAAATTTAAATTGCATACAACCTGTTTTTCGAGGTATATATGATGCATCACATCATTTTTGGAGGTCTTATATGGAGTTAGTAAAACGTTATCTAATTACTTTGGTTGTTTTCTTCGTCATCGATATTTTTTGGCTCGGTGTCGTGGCTAAGAAGTTATACAGTAAAGAACTGGGATTTATCATGAGTGACCGTCCAAACTGGACAGCAGCCATCATTTTTTATTTGGTCTTCATCATGGGGCTCGTGTTTTTCGTGATCAATCCAGCCATGGAAAAAAACGCATGGCAATATGCGTTATTTGTCGGGATGTTTTTTGGCTTCGTGACCTATGCGACCTATGACCTCACCAATCTCGCAACACTTAAAAATTGGCCGTTAAAAATCACGCTCATCGATCTTGCATGGGGAACGTCCTTAGGTGGTGCCGTTTCGACACTATCGTTTTTTATTCTTAAATGGCTTAAATAATTGAGGTGCTTATGAAAAGAAAAATGTCACTTGGAAAAAAAATCGCCATCACTGCCGTCGCGTTACTCCTCTTACTGGTGGGTGGTTTCCTCATCTATTCGCTTGATTATTATCGGGCATCTGCTGATGTATCGCTGATCGTAGAACAATCCCCATTAAGGATTGAGACTGCAGATCATTTGACGGTCATTTATCCTAATGGAAACAACCTAGATAAAGGGATTATTTTCTATCCTGGTGGAAAGGTTGAAGCAAATGCTTATCTACCGTTGTTAGTTAAATTATCGGAGTTGGGTTATACCACTGTACTGGTGGAAATGCCGCTAAATTTGGCCGTTTTTAACAGTAATGGTGCTGAAGAAGCATTTACATTGGCACCAGAAATCAAAGACTGGTACCTCGCTGGACACTCACTGGGTGGTGCAATGGCGAGCAGTTACGTGGAAAAAAACTTTGGTCTGTTTAAGGGCCTGATTCTATTAGCCGCCTATCCCTTAAATGATGCGCCTATTGAGACGCTGGTTTTATATGGCACATATGATCAAGTGCTGGATCAGTCTACGCTGGAAGGCGTTGAAAACAAAGTGGAAATTATCGGTGGTAACCACGCTTACTTCGGGAATTATGGCGAACAGGAGGGCGATGGGATCGCCATCATCACCAGAGAGGAACAGCAAGCGTTTACAGCGAAAGCCATCCATCAGTTTATCAATCCATAAACGGTGAAGTTTTAAGGTTCATTTAAGGCTTAGGGCTTAAACTACTCTTGAAAATAACGATTCAGGAGAAGAGCGATGAATTCAAATCAGAAGCATGAACCCTTGATTTCCTATAACAACCTGACGATCAATTTCTCAGCCCAGTGTGCTGAAGTCGGTGGCGCCCCTCTTAAATTGACCCGGTTGGAGTTTAATACACTGGCATACCTTCTAAAAAACAAGAACACAGCGGTGCCGCGAACTGAACTGCTAAACGAAATCTGGCATATTAACTGTGTGATCGATACACGTGCCACGGACGACACCATGAAGCGTTTAAGGAAAAAGCTGAGTCTGTACGGCGCTCAAATCATGATTGAAACCATCCGTGGTTACGGGTTTATCGTAAGGGATCTGCAGCATTAGTCATCACTATTTGGTCGTAAATCAAAAGCGCTTCATTATTGAAGGGCTTTTGTTTTGTCTATTTTCTCACCTTGATTCTTAAATAATCATTAGAAATGACCTTATACTGATGCCGAGTGGTATAATATGGGTATTAGATGGTATCCCATCAGTGAGGTTGATTATGAATACATACCTGAGTTATAAATTAAAAGTAAATCGATTTTCTAAAGTGTTGCTTTGCTTAATCGGACTCCTCGTTATGACTATAAATTTTTATATCAGCATTGCAGATGCCCCTGTGGTTAATTACACCGTCGATCGCAATTATCCGCCCTATACTTTTGCTGATGAGGGCGGATTCTATGGCTTCGACCCAGCTCTGACCAACATGATTTTTAAGCGTGAGGACTATGAGGTCGTTTACGCCACTGACACATGGGCAAATGTCTATGCAGCGGTTAAAGGTGGTGATATCGACATCGCTGGCATCATCGCTGTCACTGAAGAGCGTAAACGCGATGTGCTTTATTCTGACCCTGTGCTGATCTCCTATGTTGCATTGTACACACTGGCAGATTCAGAAAAGGTCACCACTGATGATCTAAAACAACTTAATGTGGGTGTGGGAAAAGGCTACTATACGGAAGAGCTTTTGCGAACAGAGCTAAGACTTTCGTCATATCGTGCATATGAGAATTTGGATGATGCATTTGATGCGCTACTCTCCGGTGAAATTGATGTTTTATTTGAAAATCAGCAGTTTATCGAACATCTATTGGTCAGCGAGGGGCTAAGAGGGGAAATAATTCCTCAAGTTACCAACCTGTATCCACGTGAGCACGCTTATGCCATTTCTAAAGACAGAGCAGATCTCGTCTCTTATATTAACAATCGCCTCCAGTCGCTCAAAAAGTCTGGGGTTTTCGAAGTCCTTTATCAAAAGTACTTCTATGCGCATTCTGCCTGGTACGAAGCACAGAAAAAGACACAGACCATGGTAATTATCACCATCGCGTTACTATTTATTCTGATTGCTTTTATAGGCCTTCAGCTACTGATCAAGTCACTTAAGCGGAAAATCAATGTAAAATATATCGAACTAATGGAAGCGCATGAAGAACTGACGGCTGCAAATGAAGAGCTGGAAGCGCATTATGAAGAAATTCAGGCATACAGCGAAAAAGTCAACCAATTGGCCTATTATGACGCTTTAACAGGGCTACCAAATCGCACCTTTCTTAACGAGCATTTAGAAAAACTATTTCCACTACCTGTTTATTCAACGGGGGCATGGTATGCGGCGTTCTATATCGAGATGGATAATTTTAAGCAAATCAACGACACACTGGGACATGAATACGGTGATCTCGTTCTGAAAGCCATCAGTGAGTGCCTGGTCAACAACCTAAAGGAGGAACCGTTAATCGCTCGAACGGGAGGTGACGAGTTTTTCATTATGGTCAAAGGGTTGGTGAATCGAGAGGAAATCGATCAATACGCAGAACAAATCAAGCTATTAATTAACCGACTTTGGGAGATAGGCGACCATGAGATTTATCTTTCTGCAAGTATCGGTATTTTGGATATCAATCAGTTCTGTAAGGCACCCACTGATGTATATAAAAAAGTTGATACCGCCATGTATCACGCAAAACAGCACAACCACGGGGGCTACATTCACTTCGACGAGAGCATGCTCCTCAATATAAAAACCAAATCGATTATGGAGAAAAAATTACGAAAGGCCATCGAGCTAAAGGAATTTACGCTCCATTACCAGCCTTACTTCGATTCATTTACAAGTGAACTCTTAGGCGTGGAAGCGCTTATCAGATGGCAAGAACCCGAAAGCGGTCTCATTAGCCCTGCGGATTTCATACCACTTGCAGAAGAAACGGGGCTAATCGTACCTATAGGAAACTGGGTTTTAGAGGAAGCAATCCAGCAAAATAAAAAGTGGCAGACTGTGAATGGCATATATATCCCCGTTTCGGTGAATATAGCGGGTATGCAGCTTGACGAAGACCAGTTCGTCTCCCGTGTCAATGCACTACTGACAAAATACTACTTAGCGCCTCAATACTTGCAGCTCGAAATCACAGAAAGTAGCATTCTAAAGAACTTAGATAAAAGTGTCGCGCACCTTAGTGTTTTAAAATCCAAAGGGGTTAAAATCTCTCTTGACGACTTTGGAACGGGATATTCTTCCTTATCTTATATGATGCATCTTCCTGTGGACTCTATTAAGATTGATAAAAGCTTCGTGGACGATATCACGAACGACCATCACGAGATTATCGTCGGTGACATTATTTCAATCGCTCATAAGCTGAACCTGATCATCATTGCCGAAGGGGTTGAAAGTACGAATCAACTTGAATACCTAAAGGAAGCGGCATGTGATGCTATTCAAGGCTATCTCTTTTCTAAACCGCTAGACACAGCATCTGTTGAGAACTTATTTAAAAAACAATGATATGAGGAGCCTTTCATGGAACTATGGGATTTATATGACGAAGATAGAAAACCGCTAAACAGGACAAAACCCCGTGGTTCAGTACTTGAACCAGGTGAATATCACTATGTCGTCCATGTGTGCCTCTTCAACCCTAAGGGCGAGCTGTTGATTCAACAAAGACAGCCCTTTAAGAAAGGCTGGCCGGGGTTATGGGATGTTTCAGTGGGTGGAAGCGTACTAGCTGGCGAAACCAGCCGTGAGGCGGCCATCAGAGAGACCATGGAAGAAATCGGCCTTTCCATCGATTTAACATCGATTAGACCCCATTTAACGGTCAACTTCGATGTGGGTTTTGACGATTTCTATATTCTCGAAAGCGATTTTGAGATTTCTTCACTTACTCTCCAGGAGGAAGAGGTCAGGGCTGCGAGATGGGCATCACTAGAAGAAATTCTAATGATGATCGATGAAGGTGATTTCATCCCCTACTACTCTGGGTTGATTCACTTCTTATTTGAAAACATAAAAGCCTATGGCGCCATTATAAAATAGCGAAACGTCAAATATAATTCGATATTCATCGAAATGTATTTGACTTTTTGTTTTGATGGTTGTATATTTTATTTAGATATATATCGAATTAAAATTACAGGAGAAAAATCATGACACCGATTATTCAATACAAAGCCTTATTAGGAAATTTAAAAAAGGATAAAGAAGCCCTCATTAAGCAATTCAACACGCAATATGCCCTCGATGATGCAAAATTTGCAAAAATCGAACTCAACATTATCGATGTTTTCGAAAAAATTCCACAAAACTGGCGCGAACACCTTTCAGAGTGTGAAGCTTATGGCGACATAGAAGGTGCCCATATTGAGCATCTCAAACTGAACCAAGCCGCCGCTTTAAAGGATGCTTTTGTCACGCTACTGAAGGAGGAAGCCCATGAGTAACCCACAAATGGATATGGATCAAGCCATAAAAACCTTTAAAGCCCTTTCTGACGGCTCTAGACTGCGTATTCTATCCTCATTGATGGAAGCCCCCAAATACGTCGAAATCATCGCGGAAAGACTTGAGCTCGCCCCTTCCACCGTATCCTTTCACCTTAAAAAGCTCGAGGAGGCGGACCTCGTGACGAAGGAAAAGGATCAATACTATATCAACTATTCCATCAATAGCGAAATCTTCGATCGACCTTTAAAATACTGGATCAATCCTGAACATCAAGCCACTGACGCTGAATCGCTTAGGGAAGCCACTTACCGACAAAAAGTGCTCGATACCTTTATTAAATATCATAAGCTTATATCGATTCCAGTGCAGCGTAAAAAGCGTCTGATCATCCTGGAGCACCTCGTGGGTGAGTTCGACTTCACGCGAAAATACACCGAAAAAGAAGTGAATCTGATTATCGCATCCTATCATGATGATTTCGCGACTTTGCGAAGAGAATTTATCAACGAAAAACTACTAATGCGTGAAAATGGCATCTACTGGCGCACTCCTAAAGCAGAAAACCCGGTTTAATAATTACCGGGTTTTATCCTTTTATACATTTTTGATAAAATGGTGGGTCATAATGCTTAAGGACCATCAGTCCCCTTAATGTGTTCATTTTACCGATCGTTTCCGTTTCCATTTTAAAGTGAAGTCTACCACTGTAAGTCGTCCCCTTACCTAAGGTGCCACCTTTCATTTTTTCCTTGAGCAGTGCCAATGCTTCATCTAGACGCGGGTCATATGGATACTCGATCGATGTAAAATAAACCAGCGCACGTAAATAGTCGTACTTCCACCTCACAGGAAAATGCGCCGAATCCACCTGGTTGAAAAGTAGCTCTCCTGTGGTTTCTCTTCTCAAAAGCCGCTTATTAAGCAGGTATTCCCTCCCCTGATGTGCTTGTTGATTCAGCATAGGGAGATTTTTAGAATATCCGAACTTCAGGTAATCCCGATACGCTTCTAATACGGATAAGGTCGTATGAACTGAACTGACCTTTGACCGCGACGAACAGTTCCATCCCCCGTCGGAGAGTTGTTTGGAAATAAGATAGTCCATCATTTCTTCTATGGGTTCACTATCATAGCTTCCATAGCTTAGCATACTGACCATCATGGCCACCACACATACATCATCCTCTACCGAATGCCCTTTTTTCCACATGTTATTCAGTAGCGTTTGAAGCCCCGCCTGATAAACAGGGTCTTTAGGGTCTACTTCCAAACTCATTAGGTCTCTTAATAAACCTGTTCTGTTCCTAACAAATACTTTTGCGTCATCCTTCTCACTGATGGATCCGAATCAAGTAGTAGTTGAATAATTGACATCCAATTCACTTCCTTTCGCTATACAAATAATTACGAATATTAAAAATCAAGTGGTTTCCCTATTAATTTCGACTATGGTATTATTAACCTATCAATATTAATTTTTGGAGGTGCTATGTCCACGAAGAATAGCTTATTGCTCATCCTACTATCTGCCATTTGGGGCGGCTCCTTTATATTTATGCGCGTTCTAGCCCCAGTTTTCGGTGCGGTGGGAACAGCCAATATCCGGCTACTGATCGGCGCCATTTTTCTACTGATCATTTACAGGCTAATTCGTTATCAGATACACTGGAAACGGGATTGGAAGCTGTTTTTAGTCATCGGTATCATTAATTCAGCACTTCCCTTTACCTTTTTTTCTTTTGCAGCACTTCATATCCCGGCCTCCATATCCGTGGTCATAAACTCCATGACGCCGATGTTTGGTGCTTTATTCGAAAAAATCATTTTAAAGGGAAATTTGACGATCAACAAACTGATGGGACTCGTTATCGGAACCATCGGAGTGATCATTATTAGTGGCAGTAAGACATTAAGTGGAACACCTAAATCCTACGTGGCCATTTTTGCTTGTTTGGCAGCGACCTTTTGCTACGGTTTATCTGGCGCGCTGGTGAAAAAATATGGAAAGCAAGTGGAAGCCAAGGCCATGGCAGGTGGTAGCCAGTTATTTGCAGGTTTTGTCCTTCTTCCTTTTTTAGCAACCAGTGGGTTCTCGACGCCTGTTACTTATGACATCCTCTTGACGGTTATCGTTTTCGGCGTTCTATGTAGTGCCATCGCCTATCTCATCTACTACCATCTAATCAATACAGCTGGGCCTACGATAGCGCTCTCTGTCACCTTTTTAATGCCGGTTTTCGGCATTCTATGGAGTAAAATCATATTAAATGAAGTAATCACTGGTCAGATGATCCTGGGTGCTTTCATCATATTAATCGGCATCTACCTAATCATCAAACCTAAAAGTAAGAAAGTGCTCACCTGATAAAGGGAGCACTTTTTTATTAGAGCTGAAACGGTGTTTCGATGCCCATCTTTTCTCTTACAATCGCTTCCACTTCTCCAATTCCAGGCTTTCGATCTTCTTTTGCCTTTGAAAAGATGAGTTCATCATTAAAGGTCACCTCAAAAACACCACCTGACGATGGAATTAAAGACAGTTGACCAATCTTATTTTTATGCTCCTTGAGGATTTTTTGTGCGAGGCTCACGGCCCCATCGAGGTACCCTCAAGAGGTACAATATTCAATGGTCATCAAGTATTTCATATCAACACCCCTTTCGATTATCATAGGTTATCATAAAATCTATACCCACTGGCGTCTTAGCAAAACACCCTTAGAAAAACGACAGCTGGACCTCATCAAAAGGCGCCCGGTAAGACTTAATGATTTCTTCCATCTTATAGACGATGCCCAATTCCTTACACAGGGCTTCAAACATTTGCCAAAGTTGCTTGGCGTTTGGTGACTGGCATGAGTAGGCCTCGCCGAACTGCCTTTGGTATTTTTCTTTTAATCCGGGGAAGTGATTATCCAGATGATCGTAAAACCACTGTCTTTGAATATCTCTAAGCGTGACACCGAAGGCAGGATAAATGACTTTTGCACCATTTGCATGTGCATGAATGACGATCTCTTTAATATTCTCTGGACTGTCTTCTATATAGGGTAATATCGGCATCATTAGAACACCAGTTGGTATCCCGGCGTCGGATAATTGCTTAATTGCTTTGAACCGTTCAGATGAGGGCGATACATAAGGTTCAACTTTTCTACAGAGCACATCATCCGCCGAAGTAATCGTCATCATCACCAGCACCGGCGCTTTTTTTGCTATGGCAGAGAGCAAATCGATGTCCCTAACGACAAGTGGGCTTTTCGTTGAGATATGTATACCATATCCGTACCGTTGAATCCCCTTAAGTGCCCCACGTGTCAACTCGTAGATGCTTTCCATGGGATTATAGGGATCGCTCATTGCGCCAGTACCTACCACACCTTTAACGCGCTTTGATCTGAGTTCACGATCAATGATGGCGAGCGCATTTTCCTTCCCTCTCACCACATCAAAATCATCCACACGGTAGCATTCACTACGACTGTCACAGTAGATGCAGCCATGTGAGCACCCTTTATAGATGTTCATGTTGTAGTTGATGCCGAACCACTCTTTATTTTCTTTATATCCCGATAAAATCGTCTTTGCTTTTAAATAATCCATAATCATCCTCTCGTTCAATTTTACTTAAAGATGTGATACAATAGCAATAGATTTCTGGAGGAAACATGAAGATACTTGCAATCTCAGATGTTGAGAGTAAACATATCACTGATTTTTATGACGCTAAGAAATATCAAGACATCGATTTGATCTTATCATCAGGCGATCTGAACGGTCACTATTTATCCTATGTCGTTACGGTTGTAAACAAGCCTTTACTCTACGTTCATGGAAATCACGATGTGCGTTTGATTAATGCACCCGCAGAAGGCTGTGAGTGTATCGATGACACCATCGTCGAGTTTATGGGGTATCGTATCGCAGGACTGGGCGGCTGTATGACGTACAATGGCGGTCCACTACAGTTCACCGATTCGGAAATGGCATGGCGCATCACAAAAAATGTCTTCAAATATCGTAAAGGCATCGATATTCTACTCACCCATGCACCAGCTTACGGCATCGGAGACGGAAAAGACCAGGCACATACGGGTTATCAAAGCTTTATTAAGCTACTCGACCGATATTCGCCGAGACTGATGGTTCACGGCCATATGCATCTAAATTATGGCATTTGTCAGCGAGAGCACTATTATAAAAAAACGCGTATCGTCAACGCCTTCGATCATACGATCATCGAAATCAAATAATAAAGGGCATTTCAAACAGCCATCTTACGAAGAAGCTGATTGAAATGCCCTTATTTTTATTCTACGATTTCGACACCTTCCACAAACCAATCCATGCTCATGATTTCCTCAGGAGAGGGTAGCTGATCCGTCTCTATAACACACTCGCCGTTTTGATTCATAACTGGCCCAGTAAATGGATGAAATTGATCAGTGACCATCATTTGTCTCAGGTGCTTAACGAGCTTCACAGTGCCACTGGGGATAAGCTCGTCTGCCATATACAGATCGACGACACCGAGATCGATTCCCCACCAGAAGTTGATCACCCGTTGCGTTTGACTAGAAGTGGCGATCATTCGCTGATATGAACCATTTAATAGTCCACTAATGATCTTTTCATAAAAGATTCCCCAGTTCCATATGGGCGCTGCTAGATAATGTTTCGGCTTTTTCGTGACCTCATCAATATCGCATAGCATCGCATACACACCATAATCCCAAGTCACATCCCTCGGTACGATAAGGTTTTTATTACTGATGATGTCAGCCCCGCGTTTGATCAAGCACTCACTGATGTTGGTGGACTTCATCGGGTTATTCCATTCACCCGTATAAGCCACTAACACTTTCGCTTTTGGATTGACCATCTGAGCACCAAGTGTAAATGCATTAATGGCGCTATAGACTTCAGGGTTTGGATTAGTCGCCGTGTAACCGATGATGCCGGTCTTCGTCATCGCACCAGCGATAACGCCAGTAAGAAAGCGAGGTTCATAAGTGCGTCCAAAATAATTCGCCATATGAACATAAGGCCGGTTACCGGAGCAATTGAAAAATCTGATTTTAGGAAGCTCGATGGCACATCTCACAGTGGCACGCCTAAACACCTCACTTGTGGTGAAAATCACATCGTACTCGCCTTCCTCAGCAAACTGCTTAATTACCTCATACGCCGAGTCATCCTCAGGCACTTGATCAATTATTCCCGTTTCTATCTGACCGTTAAACTTAAAATCAACGTGTTTACGTCCTAAGTCATGAGAATAGGTCCAACCAGACTTTTCCGTATCACGTGCATATACAAACCCTACCTTTAAGGACTTCGGCGCAAACAGCGCACTGATCGACCCCAGTAGATTTGTTCGGTTGATGTCATCGGCATCCGTTAGGATTTCCAGTTCTTCGTTTGTGCCATAATTGGTGAGTTCGATTAGCAAACTCGGCAATAACGCCTTTAACTGACTTTCGTCGATGGCATCGGTTATCTTATATAGCTTAGCATACAGTAAAAATGCATCACCAGTGGTCATCTTTAACGCATCGCCACCTGCCTCCTTGAAGAGTGTCCTAAATGGCTGGTAGACGTACTTATTAAAGTGCTTAAACCGCTCTTCCTCAGCAACCCCTTCAGGATGATAATCCTCAAGATAGTTAAGTAATCGCTCATAACGATAATGCTTGCTGAGCCAAATGGTATTCAGTTTTGTTTGATCATAAAACGCTAAAAAAGCATAATAATTGACGATGTCTTCATCGTTCTCATCATACTTGGGAATGATGCGTGTGATTTCAGCAGGAATCGCCGTGGCGTCGAAATATTTCAGCACACTGACGCGCTTATTGCCTTCCATCACGTAAAAGTAGTTGAGATACTCGTATACTTTTATGGGATCTCTGAGTCCCTCTGTGACATGCGCTCTGCACACCTCTGTCCACTTCTGGCTGAACTCGCTTTGCTCCGCTCCCATGGGATAGAAGCTCTTAGAAAACAGCATTCTCCGCGCATTATAATAAGTACCGACCACCTTTGAAAGTGGGATTTCAAAAGTCCCCAGCGAGACGTTCCCGACGATATCCACATCGCGAATAAGCCCATCAAGTGAGCTCAGATGGCCTGATAAGCCTTGCGCCTTGAGTTTATTATACTCTCTTTTTCCTTTTGCCTTCGCATCTTGATAATAATGCAAAAAAGAGACTGTCGTTTCCACTATTTCACCCCCGACTATTGCCTTTATTTACTTAGCTTCAAAATACACGACACCTTTATAATGGCTCATTTCTGTTACCCAAAAATCAAAATCGTAAGTCCGTTGCTCGCCCCAATTAGAAACCACCATCTTAATCCCTTTAGGGTCCTCATAAACACAGGTAATGGTAGACCAATGAAGCTTTAAACCGCGAATCTGAGAATCCCATGACACAATAAGTACAGGTGAATTACGATTTAGTCCTGCTACAACATAATTTAATACTATATCCTTCGACCAGCCCACTGGGCCAGCTACCGCCTTCAGGGGTATTCCGATTCTAATCGAAGCCGTTTCCAGTCGACGACTAAGCGTCGTAATGCTGGGAATTCCCCACAGTGCAGGTGTCAGTTCATGGTAGAGCCTAAGCTGAAGTGCATTAAAGCTTTCAAAATCGTTAGACTTTAGCGCACCGAAATAAGATAAAACATTCGTCGCCGCGGTCACACCACAGGCGCGATCAGCAAAAAACTGCGATATGCCCTTTGCTGTCAGCCACTGCTGGTGTCCACCATAACAGACCTTATCACTGTCTACGATCGGAACAAATTCACCCTTTTTCCAGTGCTTTAATGCACTGATAATCTGTATTTCAGTCATCTACTACGCTTCTTTCATTTACGCTTCAGGTACCCAAGCCAGACCTACAAAATGGATTGTTATATTTTCACTGGTTGGACGGATATCGATGGTTTCAATTTTCTCCATAAGTTGATCATACTTAAGCGTGATTTCGTTCAGCTCGCCTTCAAGCTCTGTTTGAAGGTCGTTAAGCTGACCTTCGATCATTTCCACATTTTCTTTTGCCTGATCGATGCCTTGTCCACTTTTCATCGCTGTGGAAGTACGTCTCACCGCTGTTCCGATTTTTGAAACAGAAGAAGCGGTGACCGCTTTTTTTCCTAGCAGAGCGCCTAAAACCGCACTACCCGCTGACACGAAGGCATCGAGTTTCTTCTGCGAGGACATGGCATTTTGCTTTTCAACTGCTTGATTGGCTTTAGATAAGCGCGTCTCAAGCGTTTGAATCTTAACATCAAACTTCTTTTTCATGGCTTCTAGATCTTCATCACGTTTTTCATGCGCCACGTGCTGTAGTCTAATCTTAAACGCCCGTTCATCCTCATCCGCTTCTGAAACGACTTTAAGCTCAGGGCAAGAATAAAGCTGAAGGCTGATGCTCGTTCTAATGTGCTGATTCAGCAGTTTTTTCCAGCTGTCATAGTTCTTTGCATTTGAGACCGCTTCTGGGTATGGCGCATAGGTCGCGCCTTCTAAAGGCTCAACCTCCAGTTCTCTCACTGCCAAATCGATAGTCCTTGATTCCTCCCAGTCGATGGGAACTGGACCTTCATGAATCGGCGCAACAAGTGTATAGCTTTTCGTTAATGAAACGCCGTGCTTCGCATTACTATAAAGAACATCGGTAACGCCGATGATGGATGGCGTATAGACAAGTTCACCACTCAAACGGCCTTGTGGTGGTAGAAACACCTGTTTTATCTGTGGTGCCAATACCGGTGCAGCGGAAAGACGATCTGAATTCGAGCTACCAAGAGCATTTTCAGAACCTTTATCAACAACTTCATTTGACATTTCATCATTTGAAGTACTTTCAATTTTTGATGCCACTTCACTCTTTGGCAGCTTTAATAACTGTTCCTTGGTCATGGGACCAGCCAGATAGGACATCGCCCAACGCGTACTAAAAATGACCGGCTCGTCCTCATGAACACTGTGAAGATAAAAGATTCGTTGACCTAAACCGGCTAAAATTTGTTCAGTACGTGACTTATCAAATTTACCTCCCGATGCGGCACCTTCCAGACCGGCGATGACGCGTTCCTTATCGCGCTCCGTCTGCAGCCTGCCGATAAACCATGTTCCCGCATTGGATAAGGCTTTATAGTCTAGGTCCACAGGATTCTGAGTGGAGAGGACAAGTCCTAAGCCAAATGCTCGCGCTTGCTTTAAAAGCGTGAGTAGTGGCGATTTCGAAGGCGGATTTGCCGTCGGTGGCAAATAACCGAAGATTTCGTCCATATAGAGAATCGCTCTTAGACTACTGGTGCCAGGCTGGCTTCTAACCCAAGTCAAAACCTCGCTAAGTAAGATCGTCACGAAAAACATGCGCTCGCTGTCACTTAAATGTGCGATGGAAAATACCGAAACCTGAGGTTTTCCACCGGGGCCATACATAAAACCATTAACATCTAATGCGTCTCCTTCCATCCAAGCTTCAAAGCCTGGTGATGCTAAAAGGTTGTTAAGCATCATGGCCAAAGTGAAACGCTCTTTAGATGGATAAAAGCTTTCAAGATCAAGGACACCCACCTTGTCCATCGGTGGTTTCTGAATCTGCGAGATCAACTCTGATAAACTTAACTCTTTTTTTGAGGTCCAGTTAAACTCGAGAATATTTGAAACGAGGATAAACTCTCGGCTGGTTAGGGGATTCGCTTCGATACCGATGAGCGATAGCAAGCTCGTGGTGGTAACGTTAATTCTGTCTCTGTAGGCTTCGCGGTCGGCGATGATTTCAGATGGTGGCGCAGCAAATGACTTTAATACAGAAACCCCTACACCACCCGTTCCCCCAGGCGTATAAATCTTCACAGTGGAAGCGCGCTGCAGATTTTCGATTCGAGATCCATCTTGCCCCCAGTCTGCCAAGCCTTTTTTCCAAAGGCTCGCTTGCGCTTCGGCATATTCTTCAGGTGCAAGTCCTTTATTACTCGCTTCCTGGACATTAATCCACGGTCTGAAGTCTTCACCTTTCAGCTTAGGAAATGTTAGGGCGAGATTTGCTAAATCCCCTTTAGGATCGATGGCGATTACAGGGATATTATCCATCATGGCTTCTTCTATCAGTGAAATGCCTAGGCCTGTTTTTCCGCTACCGGTCATGCCGATAATGACAGCATGTGTGGTTAAATCTTTCGATTTTAGTAAAACCAACTCTTCCTCAAGTACCTTGCTCTCTTGATCGTATGACTTTCCTAAGTAAAAAAGACCTAATTTCTCATAATTTTCCATATGTCCTCCCGTCACCACTTATTTCTAACTTTTTCAGCGAATCCAAGGAAGTTGTCGAGTTTTATGACTTCGCCATTATCTAAAATTGCCTTACCATTAAAGTAGCCAAACACTTGATGTTGATCGCTCATCAGTACACCGAACGAGGTATAGGAAGAACGATCCAAAATGGGTGTAAAGAGTGCTTCAAAGCGCCCGTCTGAGGAGGTGAATAACCATGGGCTTAAGTAATCTGGTTCCCCATCCTCTTTCATCGGTATCTTAAAGGTCACTTCATCGAGTTTATGGGCACCTTCATAGAAGAGCATGTTTTCAGTTGCCGCTGAAGTGTCACCAAATCCATACCCGAGGTTAAACCCAAATACCTTTCCATCGATTACACCATTAGCTGCACTCCAGTACCAAGTATTATCATACGTCCAGACACCGCGCCCCCAGTCGAGGATTCCAAATGAATCTTCAGGTTTGAAGGCATAGTGCTGGTTCTTATAATTGACGGATCCCGAGGCACGCATGCCGATGATTTTTTGATTATAGTAAAAGGCCTTTCGCTTCTTAGGAAATGGGGTCGCGATTACCATGCTATCCTCCATGGTCGGCGTCAGAAGCACATCCACGAAAAGAGAGGTTTGCTTACTGAAATTCGGCATATTGAGCCTTATTCTTCGTCCACCTTGCTCATGGGTATAGTGTATTTCCAGCTTTTCATTTTTAAAATGGATGTCCCCCGTCTCAGAACTGGAGGGCATTTTTAGTTTTCCTCTCGGCATTATGAGCATCGGACTAACGGTTTGTTCCTTACCCGTGGCAAAATCCAGAAAAGTTGCACTAATAAGCCCCATATAAGCGTTATCCGCGATGGTAAGGGCGACACCAAAATCCTTATTATAGACGAGATAATAGTCCCACTCTTTAATTCTAAGCTTACCCGCTTTAATGGCGTTTCTGTCATAGGCTTTTACGAGTTTAGTGGCATAGCCCGTTTGGATTAACCGTCCCCGCTTATCTAATAATGGCCCTGATGATAGGATCGTCTGGTTCAATAAAATCCCCCCCTACTGATTTTTATTTTATCTTACCACAAATTACTCACGAAAAAGCTTATCATGAGATAATTTTGCTATCTGCATGGATACACGATATAGTCCAGTGGCGAGCATGAGCACGATAATCACTACCAAAATCGTCGCAATTAAAGCGGATAGGCTATGCGTCCTCGAGTAAATATTACCCATATTGATGATACTCATAACATTAACCGGAGTGACAGCGATGAACAAAAGCTGAATCCGCTTATAATGCTTAATTCTCGATGCGATATCCGAATAGAGCTCAAACCCATTTTCCCCCGCTTCCTTTCTGAAGTAGGCCCATCTGAGGATCGTCGAAACACATTCTACACCCGTTTCTTCTAAAAACTTCATGTAATCCACACTTGATGGATGTGAAGGCAATTGATCGAGTAATTCCAATCGATAAATGTACCGTTTACTATGATCAACTTCAAATACATATTTGAAAAGTCCCACATGGACTAATTGATACCCTTTGTTTGACATCTCATTAAGCCATGCCTCTTCTTTTTCATAATCCCAAGCAAAATAGACTTTATATTTAGTGACGGTCATCGTTCATTCCTCCTCAATACATCTTCTCCATTTTTAACCAGCTCTCGTAGACGTTCAATTTCCTGCATAACGATTTCTTTACCAGTCGCGGTAATCACATATTCTTTTTTTCGCGTATTGGATTCACCTGGTAAGGCTTTAATGTACCCCTTTTCCATCAAGGTATTAAGCGCACCATAAAGGGTTCCAGCTGCCAGATTTACCCTGCCGTGACTAAGGCTTTGCGCGTTCTGCATGATGCCATAACCATGTAATGGCTCAAATAACGAAAGTAAAATGTAATAAACCGCTTCGGTTAGCGCAATTCTTTCTTTGACTTCTCCCATTTCGACCTCCTTGATTTTGATTAGAACTTTTATATCTTTAACCGTTATATCGTCTTCCGATATACTTATTATATCGCCTGCCGATATACCTGTCAATAAAAAAGTCTTGTTGCTATCTACTTAATAGATTAGCAGCAAGACTATAACATTCCTAAAAAATTACCTACTCAAAATTACTTTCTAGTGCAACGGTTATTTCGATTTCAACTTTTTGGCCAAAATAACCAAGCACTGTTACACCATGAAGTGTACTAGGTACATCGTGTCCATCAGTTTCGCCTTTATACGCTTGCCATGCTTCTACGAGATCCTCCCGTTTGGTCGTCACAACCAATATTCGCGAATAGACAACATCTGTAATCGATGCACCGATCTGATTTAGAACTGACCGAATATTATTCATACAAAGTTTTGTTTGTTCCTCAATTGATGCGCCATCAGGAACATTACCATCATTATCCAGTGGACACGCACCAGCCAGATGAATTAATTTAAACCCTTCTGGTACTACACTCGCATATGCATAACTTACCTCGGCAAGATCTGGCGCGCTCAACAACTTTATTTTTCGATTCATAAGCGTTCTCCTTCTTTATCAATGATAATATTTAAAATAAAATACTTGACAGACAAATGGAACCTTTGCTAGAATACGTTTAATACTTAATGGCAATTCGCCTGGAGGCATTTACGATGGCACCGAAACTTTCAAACATTAAATTTAATCATCACCATCATTCCTGAGAGTTTGTAAAAATGGGTTAATACCACCATTTATTGCAAGCTCTGTTCTACGTTGGACATGGACTTGCAGGAATGGTGGTTTTTTTATGGCCGCAATCCTGTGATTGCGGCTTTTTTAATACTTAAAATTAAAGGAGGTTCATATGACCATTAAACTCATCAACGAAAACTTGCCAGAGTCAACTTTTAAAGAAACACAACGTACCCTTATCGAAAAATTTGGTAGACAGGTTGAATTCATTATTTCGAATACACCGTATAAATCAGATAAACTTGCTAACGAAGATGAAATCATCGTTTTCGAGTCAAAAGATACCATTAAAATCTATAGTCGTGCCTACGGTTATCGCAGAATGTCTCTACAAAGTTTCATCACTCAAAAAGAGGCTTTGCTTAGAATCAGTATCCACTAGTCGTCTAAGTGCTTATGCCTTCATCCATTCTTCCCAGACCTCAGGCACATAGCCTAATGTGGCCTTTTGCCCGTTTCTCACCACCGGTGTTTTAATCAGCTTTGGGTTTTCCAGCAGGATTTCCGCGATCATGGCCGGTGTGGTGATCCGGTCCAGGTTTTTCGCCTTGTATAATGGGCTAGCTGTGTCGATGAGGTTTCTAAGCCCCACAGCTCTGGCGACGCTTTCCAGCTCCCCTTTGGACATGCCCTTGCTCACCATATCGATGCTCTGGAAATTGACCCTTCTTTCCTTAAAAAACCGTTCTGCTTTCTGCGTGTCGAAGCACTTTTTCTTACCAAATATTTGAACATTCATCTCTTTTAGTCCCCCTTTTCCGCCACCATAATAAACTGAGAGGCCCGCTGTTTCATAAACAGATTATCCGCCTCATAAAACGTCTTTGATGTGATGCCTTTAAACCCCAGGTGTTCCAATCCCTTTGCCAGTACCGTTTGATTAAACCCCGCATGCACCAGGTCTGATTTCACTGCTTCGTTTTCATCGAAATCGATGATAATGAGTTTGCCACTTGGGCTAATATGTCGATACAGCTTAGCTATCAAAGCCATCGGGTCACTGACATGTAATAAAACCTGAACCATGAATATCACGTCCCAGCTTCCTTCGATTGCGTTATCGGCTTCTAAGTCGACACATAATAACTTTATACGGTTTTGATCACTAGAAGCGCCATCCATGTTAGCCTCAACCTTTTTCGCGACAATCTCGAGCATGTTACTGGATGTATCGAGAAAGGTCATGGTATCAAACACGTCGAGAAGTGATAGTCCCACGAGCCCCGTGCCACAGCCGAAATCCATGGCGTTTTTTCCTTTTGATTCCTTTGCATCAAATGCTTCACGAATCATATCTGCAGATAGCTTCGCATTAACGATTCGGTCAGCCGTATCATACTGATGCGCCATCATTTGAAATTTTTCTGTATTACCCATAACTTTACTCCTATATTGAAATGAAGACTATGCGTTTTCAAGCATTTGAACGGCACTTGTTTCACTTGACACAAAGAAAAGATGCTTCCCTTTGTTGCATTCATAGATAAAGTCATGAAGTGCTTTACTGCTGTAACGCTCAAAATTTCCGATCACGGCGAGCTTGATTTGATAATTAACAAATTTCTGCAAGATATCGCCTGCGAGTCCTGACTTTAAATCGAAGAAGCGATCCACTAAATGATGTTCTTTTAAAATGAGTTTCTCACACCCGGCTTCATAACGCATAGTGGCCATAAGGTCCAGTGCATCCTGCGTTGTTTGAATCTGAAAGTCCTCTAAATTTATAATGACAATGTCATTTTTACTTCCTACTTTTTTAAACATGATTTTACCATCTTCTTAATGCTCTGCGAATGCTTTTTTAAAATCTCTGATCCACAAGAGCTCACCTTCGTATGATTTTTGAACATTTTTAATGATGAAACGGCTGATCAATTCGTGTTTTTCATGGCGTTGATCGTAAACTCGGTCATTAGACGCATGGATTTGTGCGTGATTTTTCGTCATCATCAGTTGAATGTTGATCTGTTCCTCGTAATGATTTAACAGCATTAGGAGCTCTTCTTCAGTCAAATCCTTTGCACAGGCCAGTCGCATTAAAAATGGCTTTCTGATTTCCATTTCTTCTAGCGGCGATATGAGCCACTCCTTTAAAACAGCTTTACCAGTGACAGTGATGGCATATACTTTTTTATTTGGTGATGATTCCTGATAATGAACTTCACTTGTGACGAAGCCATTTTGATTAAGCTCTGATAGCGCTTTATAAATCTGATTATTGTTACCTGACCAATACATAAAATCCGACTTTTGAATCATCTTCTTTAAGTCATAGCCTGTCATCTCATTGTGGTTTAATAGCCCTAAAATTACATGGTTTAGTGACATCGCTTCACCCCTCGCCTCGCTAACTGTTAAATAGATTAGCCCTCTATCCATTCGTTTATAAAGGTTATCTTTATACTAGGATACTTTTATCATATGGTGTTTTTGTTATATTACTTTGTTTTTGCTTTCTTGTCAACAGTCCACTGAAATTATGCTATACTGTATACGAGAAAGTGAGGTTTTATATGCCAAATATCAAAATGACCATCGCCTATGATGGTAGAAAATACATGGGGTTTTCCGAGCGTAAGGGGAATCCGGATAAGGCAATCCAAGGCAAGCTTGAAATGATTCTGTCTAGAATGTACAACACGCATGTGGAAATCATGTCCGCGTGCAATACGGAAGCAGGGGTACATGCAAAGCAGCAAATCGTCAACTTTATCGTTCCAGATGATACCTATGATGAGACTGGTATTTTTGAATATTTCGAAAAGTATTTACCCGATGACATCATCCTCTTAAAGGTCGAAGCTGCAGATGAACGATTTCACAGCCGTTATTTGGTGAAGACCCTCACGTTTGAATACCGCATCTGGAAAAAGGATGCGCCTAGACGCCCCTTATTTGATCGCCATTATGTTAATGTTCTAAATCAAACCGTGGATGTTAGAAAGATGAAGGATGCCGCCATCGATTTCATCGGCGAGCACGATTTCGTCGTTTTTTCCACTAACAGTAAGGCGAAGAACACCGTCAAAAAGGTTTACGAGGTAGCCATCGATGAAACGGAATGCGAAGTGATCATCACCATGACGGCAAGTGGCTTCTTGCTCAACATGGAGCGCTTAATCGTCGGGATATTAATCCAAGTAGGTACGGGCCAGCTTCCAGTGAATACGATTCAAAAGGCATTGTCCACAGGTAAAGAAACGCATGTGGGGCATAAGGCCATGTGCGATGCTTTATCGCTGGTGGCTGTCAACTATTAACGAAAGAAAAAGCTCACGATCATCCGGTGAATTCAGATGCTCATGAGCTTATTTTTTATGATCTAAAACGCGTTACAGGTTCAAAAGGGCCTTCTGCACTTTTTTCGGCAGCGATGCCAAGATAAGCGAATAGGATTCGTCGATCATATAGCGGGTTGCCCCCCACTCTTCCTTATAATCCTTCTTAACGCCGATTTTACTTACGCAGTATTCATCAAACCACTCATATCCCATATCGCACCTCACCACTTATCGAATATTCTACCTGTTAACATTATACCTCAGTCTTCGCATTTTTGGGGGTAAAATAGGTCGTTAAAAGCTGATTTAAGGTGATGCCTAAGGCGATTAATAGACTGGCATAAAGGGTTGTAAAATTGGTGGTGCCTAAGAACAGAATATCGATGAGCATGCTTGCAAATATTTGCCCTAGAAAGGATAATAAAGTCAAAGGAAGTGCTGCGATTTTAGGAACGAGGATATTGAACAGGAGAACGGTTGAGACACCTAAAAGTCCTCCGGCATAAATCCAGAGCTTTTGATAGGAAAAATCGTAACTGGTAGGTGATGCGTTTATCAAAAGTGCAAACAACAACACACAAACTGGAATTCCTGTGAGATGATTGATAAAGGCGCTCTGAAGATCACCCACATGGGCAGCGAGGTTTGCGTTGCAGGTTCTCGCGATGACGATAGAGGCCCCGGCTAAGAACGAAACAATCACAGCGATCACACCACTTCCCGTCGGGGCATCAAGCATCCAGAACATGCCTATCGCTGCGATGCCGAGCCCGATTAAAGTCACCTTTTGAAAAGGGTATTTCTTCATACCAAATAATCCAAAGGTGTCTACTAAAAGCGACATGATCGTCTGACCTAAAAGAACGATGGCGATAATACTGGTGAGTGTGATTTTTCCGAACGCGTAGTTGTTACTATAAATAGCAAATACACCGAGTACGCCGCCTAGATAAACCCATGATGGGATTCCTTTTTTAATCTCTAGTGGTTTTCTCGTCACCTTTAAGACGATATAGGCAAACAGTGCACCGATGGAGTGGATGATTACAGCAGCCAGTGTCATGCCGTGAATGGCTGTGAGCTCTCCATTTAATGCGATCATTACTGAAATAATGGCGCCGATCACCACCGATAAGAAATAATACATAAGCCACCTCCTATGCTGAGCATATCAAAACAGTTTGCTCATAGGGTATGACATATGTCACATGGTTCAAAATTTTGATGAAAGTTTTGGAGTTTAACATGATTAAAGAAAAATTACGCACAATCCACATTGAAAAGCTAAAACAATACGGAATCGAACTCCCAAACGCTTCAGAGGCTACAGATATTCATCTGTTTCACTTCAGTAAAAATGAAGTGGTCCTGAGCGAAGGCCGTCAGATGGATTACCTCATGTTCGTGGTATCCGGACGCGCTAAGGTTTACTCCACTGCGGAAAATGGTCGCGACCTACTCCTCAGCTATTATGTGGCGGATGGCATCATCGGCGATCTCGAGCTAATGCTCGATGAATACACGGCGAGAACCACCATGATCGCTCTCACCGACTTCATCTGCATCGCCCTTCCCTACGAAAAGTGGGCCACCACACTACGCGCAAACAACCGCTTCTTAAACGCCGTGGGATACGCACTCTCGACGAAGCTGCTTGAGAGTTCGGATAAAGGCGTCGCCACTGCACTGCATGATGGCGAAACGAGGCTGTGTGCTTATCTCAGTAATGCCTCAAATGATGGCATTATCGATGAACCCCTCACCAACATCTCCAGTGCCATCGGTCTAAGCTATCGTCAGACCCTTAGAATTTTAAAAAAATTATGCGCTGAACAACTCTTAATGAAGGTGAATAAAGGCTATCAGATCACCGATAAAAAAATGTTGGAAGAAAAGGGAATTCACCCTAATCGGTACTGATTTCTCATGGTATAATGGACTATATTCCTAAAAGGAGAGCCCCATGTATAAGGCCTTAATGACTGAAGAAATGAAACCTTGGAGAGATTTACTGATGATTCATGAATTTGCCGTCACGGAAATTCTAACGAAGCTCAATATCTTAGACGAGGAATTTCGCGTTTTACACGATTATAATCCCATCGAACATATCCGTCATCGCATAAAAAAGCATAATAACATCATCGAAAAGCTAGAGCGTCTAGGATTAGAGCCCACTGTTGATAATGCAAAGAACAATATCTTCGATATCGCGGGCATCCGCATCATCTGCGCCTTTCAAGCCGATATCTACCAGGTCGTGAACATGCTGAGCCAGCATACGGATGTAGAAGTTATCGAAATCAAGGACTATATCGAGAATCCAAAGCCAAATGGCTATCAAAGCCTCCACATGCATGTACTGATTCCCGTATATTTATCCAGCGGTACCGTAAAAACGCGTGTAGAGATCCAGATTAGAACAGTTGCCATGGACTTTTGGGCCAGTATTGAGCACAAAATCTACTACAAATATAGAGAAAAAGCACCGAAATTCATTCAGAACGAGCTCAAAGAGTGCGCTGATATGATTTCGATGCTTGATGAACGCATGTTTAGCCTTAAGATGAAAATCATTGAACTCGATACCCAATGCGTGGGTGAAGAATGCTCAAACAAGTTTCCCAGAGAGTCAGAGCACTACTAATGATTAGAGTTCCTCGCGGATTCTAGTAAACACCTCCACACATCGATCGATATCTTCGAACGTCGTCTGATAGGAGCAAACGCTGATCCTTATAACGGGTTTTCCATTCCACGAACTGCCACCACACCAGAGTACACCAGAGTTTTGAACCTTTTTAAGTACTTCAGGGGTTAATTCAGGTGATTCATGGGATACCAATACCTGATTAAAGCACACCTCATTTAAAATAATATAGCCACGTTCTGAAAGCTGTCTTGCAAAATAGGCAGCTTTTTCGTTTAAATTCTCCACCAACGCGCCTACGCCGTTTCTCCCTAGCGATTTCAATGTCGCCCATAGCTCCACTGCACGTGCCCTTCTGGACATTTCCATGGTATAAATCATGCCATCCCGCTGTTCGCTGACGACGATATATGCACCTGACATGCTCATCGCACTTATTAATGCTTCTCGATGACGACAGAAAATCAGACCATTATCATAAGGCGCATTAAGGGTTTTATGCGCATCAGCAGACCATGAATCCGCTAACTCATAGCCCTTAGTCAGATATTTCAGTTCTTTAGAAGCTGCGGCCCAAAGACCAAACGCGCCATCGATATGAACCCACGCACCGGCTTCGCTCGCCGCTTTACATAACGTTTCAAAGTCATCGAAGGCCCCCGTATTCACATTGCCGGCTTGTAGAATTAAAAGCGTCTTATTATCAAGCTTAGGCACTCGCTCTGGACATATTCGCCCCTGAGCATCCATGGGAACCTTAATGACGCGTTCACTCCCCAGTCCTAGAATTGATAAGGCCTTATAGACTGTGGAATGTGCACCTTCACTTAACACCACTTTAATTTCTGGTGCTCCAAAAAGTCCTTGCTTCGCAACATCGTATCCTAAATTCTTAAGCAGCTGATTTCTACCTGCAGTCAAACCGCAAAGGGTCGCTATGGACGAGCCACTGACGAATCCCACAGACGTTACCTCAGGGAGCCCTAAAAGACTGATTAACCAGGATTCACACACTTCCTCAAGCTTGGACACAATTGGCGATGAGATGTACATCGCGGCATTTTGATCCCAAACATCTGCTAGCCATTTACTGGCAAGGGCTGCTGGAACGATACCGCCATTAACAAATCCGAAATATCGCCCGCCGATTTGCTTTACTGTCGCTGGAGAGCCTTTTTGGTGTAACTGCTCTAATATCGTATAAGGATTATCAGGTTCTTCAGGTAATGGCTCATTAAACGCTTCAAGGCCCTGGATGGCATCATCATCAGGGAACACTTCTAAATGATTAGCGGTCTCCATGTAATCGAAAGCATAGTTCTTTACCTGATTCATTATTTCGAAATCCTGTGATTGCTTTATAAGCTGATTCATCAGATCCTGCTTCATTATTTTTACCTCGTTCTTCAAATTTCGCCTTCTGTACTAAAAAGCAATACTACGGAATTTTCATCGAGCTTCAAGGCTGTTCTTATTTCTAAGTAATCGGGATGCGATAAGAGGGTCTCCACCAAGCCTAAGCCTACAGCGCCAGATTCGCCAGAGCTAAATGCAGGATCTTCGCCCACAGGGTGCTTTGCCCGGTTCATCCCTTTAAAGGTCAGCACATCCTCACATTTGAAAAAACAAGTACTGAGTGCTTTGATCATCGGAAAAACTAAAGGATTCGCCTCACCACAGTTAAGCCCTGCCATGGCAGTATAAGGCTCACCGCCGATACAGACCATGGTATTCTGCTTTACCGACTCGTAAATACACGCCACACTGCTGGCTTCCATAACACCTATCAAAGGCATTTCTCCATGAAAAAGGTAATTTAGGTACCCTATAACACCCCCCGCCATAGAACCGACACCCGCCTGAACGAACACATGGGTCGGTTTCACAGGGATTTGATTCAGTGCCTCTTGCACCATGGTGGTATACCCCAGAACGATGTCCTGAGGAACCCTTTCATAGCCAGGTAAAGCCGTATCTTGAACCAGATAGCATCCATTTTCCGCTGCATATTCCGCAGCAAATCTGACCGTATCATCGTAATTCATCTCAGTTACGACCACCTTGGCATCGAAAGCTTCTATCGCTTTAATCCGCCTCATTTCACTCCCAATCGGCATAAAAATCACCGCTTTATGCCCGAGCATTTTCGCACGCCAAGCAAGTGCTTTACCGTGGTTGCCATCAGTACAGGATACAAAGGTGTATGATCCAGAGGGCAACGTCTTAAGAATTTCATGCATCGCATAGCTGGCACCGAGACCTTTAAATGCGTTTAGACCAAATCTTGATGACTCATCTTTTACATAGAGCCCTTTAATCTGAAGTGACCTTGCGAGATCATTTAGCGCTCGAAGTGGTGTCACTTCATAATTCGGTAACGTTTGATGAAAAGCGATTACCCTTTGGTATTTCTCTGAAGCATTGGCCTCTAGTAAATAGGCTTCAGGTGATTTAATTAAAAGCTCAAACGACTCTTTTGTGTACTCTATTTTATTCTCCATTGGTCCATCCCCCTTTGATTTCATTATAGGGGGAATTATAAAAAAAAGAAACCATATGACATGGTTTCAAAGGGATAACTATTTTAATTTTGTGTTCTTTTAGTAGTTTTCTTTTCTAACTTCGAAATAGCTTTTTGGATGCTGGCATACTGCACAAGTTTCAGGTGCTTTTTTACCCATGACGAGGTGTCCACAGTTACGGCATTCCCACATGGTTTCTTCTGATTTTTCGAACACTTTTTGCATTTCCACATTACTTAAAAGTGCACGGTATCTTTCCTCGTGTGCTTTTTCGATTTTCGCTACCATTCTGAACTGTGCAGCGAGTTGCTTAAAGCCTTCTTCTTCAGCGTCTTTAGCAAAGCCTTCGTACATATCAGTCCACTCGTAGTTTTCACCTTCTGCTGCATGTAATAAGTTAGCAGCTGTATCGCCAAGCTCACCTAAAGCTTTAAACCAAAGCTTTGCGTGCTCTTTTTCATTATTTGCCGTTTCCTCAAAGATTGCTGCGATGTGCTCATAACCCTCTTTTTTAGCCACTGATGCAAAATAAGTATACTTGTTTCTCGCTTGTGATTCACCTGCAAATGCCGCTGCTAAATTCTTCTCCGTTTTTGTTCCCTTAATGCTCATCGTCTCTCTCCTTTTCGTAAAATTATTTCGCCAATACCTCTAATACTGGTCAATAAAAATCACAATTAATTTTAGATTAACTAATTATAATTTTGTATTCATTACAATTTATTCTACTTTATTTGATTCATTATTGCAATATAAATTTCATCTGCTTTTATTTTTTCTGCGAAACTGATAAAAATCTGTCGCCCTTCATACTTAAAGGTTATGAAGGCTTCATGTCCTTTATTAATATAAAGTGTAGCGCTACCAAAGCCATCGACCTTATAATGGCCACGCTGTACACTACCTAAGTCCATGCCATTGGTTCTCATGCCGATTTTAGGCATTTCTGTTAGCACTTCAACTGACTCGATTAAATCCCATTCATAAAGCTTGCCATAAAGCCCGCCGATATCAAGTCCATTATCGTTCATGGCTATGGAAGGCGGTTTTAATCCGAGAAATACCGTGATCATGATAACGATTACGACCAGGCTGTTTATGATAATGGCTGGTTTTCCTTTTAACTTTAACGAATTCATTTTTTACTCCTTAACCATCGTTATAGATTAACATCAACCGCATCAAATGAACGGATGATTTGCCTTGTTTAAAAAAGTATGATTAAATAAGTCGTATACGAAAGAAGAACACATAAGGAGATCCTATGATCAATGTAAAGGGTAAATGGGCATTAATCACAGGCGCAAGCCGTGGATTAGGTAATCAAATCGCACTTTTTATGGCCAAAGAAGGCTGTCACTTGATTCTACACAGCAGGCGACTTGAAAACACGAACGACATCGCTCAAAAGTGTCTCTCGTTTGGGATAAAGGTTCACCAAGTGGAAGGTGAGCTTTCTGATGAAACGGCCATCAACCACCTACTTTCAGCCATCGACGCTCTAAAGGTCGATGTAGAAATCATCTTCAATAATGCAGGCATGCAAGTGGCCTATCGAAATAACTACTATGATACACCCGTTTCCGATTACACGACGAGCTTTATGATCAATACCATCGCACCGATGATGATCTGCTATCATTTTGTTCCTAAGATGCTTGATAATGGATTCGGCCGTATCATTAATACCACCAGCGACATCGATCTGGAGCCAGAACAAGCTGGCTACTCTGCCAGCAAGGCGGCACTTGAAAAAGTCACACGCGACCTCGAATCTAAAACCAAAGACCAAAACGTCCTCTTGACGCTTACGAATCCAAGCTGGTGCCGAACTGATCTCGGTGGTGAATACGCACCAAACGATCCCGAAAGTACACTCCCAGGTCTAGCACTTGGCGCATTTATCGAAAACAGCATAGGTGGCATCGTAATCCATGCTCAAGACTTTAAAGGGTTAACACTCGAGCAAGCCTACGATAAGCTGGTTAATGATTCAGCTCTTTAATCCATAATGACATGATTTTCCTAGCGATAGGGGCTGCGATTTGTCCGCCATCCTCCGCATGGTTTTCCACGATGACCGCTATGGCGATTTCAGGCGCCTCTGCAGGAGCAAATCCGATAAACCAGGCATGATCGTAACCACTACCTAAGCTAGACTTTTCATTTTGCGCAGTGCCTGTCTTTCCAGCGACAGTCACCTCTGAAATGGCGGCTTTTTTACCCGTGCCACTTTTAACGACCTCGACCATCATCTCTTTTATACGGTCCGCTGTGGTCGCATCGGTGAGCTGATAAAGCTTGCTGTCCTTCGTGGTGGTAAGCACCACATCGCTCCGGTCGGAGATGCTCTTTACCAAATAGGGCTTCATGATGGTGCCTTCGTTAGCGATTCCTGCACCGATGAGTGCCATCTGAAGTGGCGTGACGAGTAGCTGCCCTTGCCCGATGGTAGTGGCGGCGTACTCCGTCTTGCTTTCGATGGTTTTACCCACCTTACTGGTGCTCGTCGCCAGATCGAAATCGATAGACCGGTTGATGCCTGCTTTTTCAGCTGATTTAATCAGATCCTTAGAATCTAACACGGTGGTTAACGCCGTAAAATAAACGTTACTTGAAACCGCCATGGCCGTGGTCATATCGAGTGGACCGTAGGCTTTATCGTATGCATTTGCAAATATTTTTCCATCGATGACGATGCTACCTTGATCATCTACCGTAAAGGCTTCATGTCCACTTTCCAGCGCTGCGATGGCGGTGACCACCTTAAAGGTTGATCCCGGTGGATACAACCCCCTTACCGCTCTGGGAAGCAACGGGCTTTGACCATCCGTCGATAAAGCATCCCAGTTCTCTAAAAGTGCGTTCTCGTTAGGATTATAGTCCGGGGTACTTACCATGGCTAAAATTTCACCCGTTTTAGGATTTAATGCGACGATGGCGCCTCGGTTATCTCCAAGCAGCTCTCTGGCGCGGGTTTGTAAATCGTGATCGATGGTAAGAATCAGGTTGTTTCCTGTTTTATCTTCCCCAGTGACGAGGCTGATGGTATTCCCCATCAAACCAAGTGCATTTTTTCCTAATAGCATCTCGTTGTACTTTGCCTCTAAAAGGGTCTTCCCCAATCGGTCGTTACTATATCCGATAACATGAGAATAGAGTCTTTTGTATGGATAGACGCGTTTTGAAATCCCCTCAACCATTTCTGAATAGGCTAATACCTCGCCATTCCGATCGAGAATTTCGCCTCTTATAATGCCATCCTCATACGCTTTTAACCTACGATTATAGTTGTTCGACATCAATGATTCCTTCCCGACCAGTTCAAAATAGGTCATCGAAACCACGACGCATAATAAAAGCACATTTAAGACGATGAACATGTGGAGCATACGGCTATTGATGGTGGACTTTTTCAACGTCAAGTACCTCCCCTCTTAAAACAGCCCCCGATAAAACTTGGAGTAATCCCAATATTAAGAAGCTGGAAATAAGTGACGAACCGCCATAACTCACAAACGGTAGCGTTACCCCAGTGAGTGGCACCAGTTTCGTCACCCCACCGATGATCAGGAAGGTTTGAAAGCCGACGGTCATGGTCAGGCCGAAGGCCACCGCTTTCGTATAAGGATCCCTAAGGCTAAGGCAGATTTTTATACCGCGATAGCTGATGAGCATAAACAAAATGATGACGGCGATGCCCCCAAACAACCCCATTTCCTCACAGATGGCAGAAAAAATAAAATCCGTTTCAACATTTGGGATGAAATGGGGATAGCCTATGCCGAGCCCCGTTCCGAAAAAGCCACCACTTCCGATGGCGAAAAGTGACTGGGTGATTTGATAGCCCTTCCCTGCGATATCTGCAAATGGATTTAACCAGCTATCGACTCTGACTTTAAGATGCGGCATGATTTGGATAGCAATTAATGCCGCTAAACCGGCCAGTGCTGTATTGGCACCGATAAAAATCACGGCCTTCTCAAATGCATACACCACTGTCAGATACACTGTAAAAATCAGTAAAGCCGTTCCAAATTCTCTCTGAAGAACGAAAAATCCAAGCAAAATAAACACCATGCCCATAAGTGTCCATTTGGATGGTATCCTCTTTCCTGATATTTTTATATGGAGGGCCTCCGGGTTCGAGACGAAAGCAGCCATGAAAAACACAAACAGGATTTTAATAAATTCTGAAGGCTGAAACGAAAGTTTGCCGATGATAATCCAGTTTTTCGCGCCATTGATGCGAACACCGATGGCGAGGGTTAACACAAATAAAAAAATCATGGTGCCATAAAACAACCAGATGGACCTGATGCGTTTATTAAGTACGGGAAAAATGGCACAGGTCAGCAGAAAAATGGACATGCCGATCAGATACCAGATGAATTGTTTGAAGCCGATCTCCATGGAAAGCCTGAGCTGCATGGCAAGTCCTATACTCAAGATTAGCGATGCTAGAGTGGAGATATGAGGATCTCCCATTCTGAGCTTTCTAATAATTACATGAACCAGTAATGTGATGGCGATTTTTCCGCCGCCGAGCATCATTAATAGCGAATCGAACGTGCCACTCATGGTGGACAGTAATCCGAAAAGCATCAGATCGATTAAAACCACCAAATAGATGGGGTTCGGAATCCGCTTCCGTTTATTTTGAATGCTGACGATTTTATCCATGGCGATGCTCACCCTCTGAAAACACGAGATGGGTAATGCCGATGGTAATCTCATCACCGCTTTTTAACAGGATGGGATTTAGAAGCCTTACGCCGTTGATGTAAGTACCATTCACACTACCGAGATCCTGTGCGCTATAGCCGTGAATCGTTTTTTCGATTTGCAGATGCTTCGAAGAAATATGCGGATCGGCGATGACGATTTCACAGTCTAGGGCACGACCAATCACCGAAAGTTGATTTCCCAGCGGAAAAATCTCCACAACCGTATTTGCACCCGCTTTATCCATGGAGGACATCAGCAACAAATGCGGTTTCTCATCCTTTGCCTCTTCCCAAATCGTCATGGTTTTTATGTCGCTGTAAATCAGCTTTACGATCCTGTAAATAAACAGATAAATGACGAATGTCAGAGCATATCTTACAAGCATCGCGATTATATCATACATGGGTTCACCTCAGTTAAGTTCTCTAATCGATTATATCATAATTGAATCGATAGAAATGAGATAAAATATAAGGAGTTAAGCAATGAAGCGTAATTTTATAGCTCAGAAATTTCTTTTGATATTATTTCTTGCAACTGTTTTTTCAACCTCGTTCGCGCAGTCTACGCCTTCTTTCGCTATGCGCTTTAGTGACGTTGAAAACCATTGGGCAAATTCTTATATCGACACCATTTCCCTCTACGGCGCTGTTTCTGGCTATACAGACGGCACATTTAAGCCCAATGCCCCGATTAAACGCATCGAGTTTATAGCTGCGATTGTCAAAGCCCTTAAACTCGATGTTAACACCAGTGATCAAAACGGATATTGGGGGCAACCTTTTATCATAACAGCACTTGAAAATAGGCTAATTGATCCAGATGCGTATACGCCCATGAATATTGAACAAAAAATCTCCAGAGAAGAAATGGCAAGTATTGTTTTCAAAGCATATATTCATTCTGGCGGAAAGATTGATTCTTTAACTGTAGATGCCGCTAAACTGAAATTAAATGATTATGATACTGTGTCAATTGAATACTATGAAGAGGTCGTTAACGCCGTTGCACTCGGTATAATTACAGGACATACTGATGGCTCCTTTGCGCCACATGAGGATGCGACCCGAGCGCAAGCAGCAGTTATTACTTTTAAGCTGCTGGTCAAGTTAGGTTTATTAAGCGATGCAGACCTCCCTGAAAACATACTGCTTTCAAAATATGTCCTCACTCAAGGGGAGCTTCTTAAGATATCCGTGAACCATGTTGATCAGGCTTCAGTTGTGACAGTTGATCAAGCATTATATCCTAATTTTCAGTGGGTTGATACGGGAACGTCCTTAGAAGGCTATATTCCGACCAATTATAGCACAAAGCCTGGTGTCTATAGCCTCCAGTTCACGAATACCATTACAGGGAGAACCTCAACACGTAAAATCGAAATCCTAGAAAGGAATTTCAGAATTCAAAGACTGACTGTAGACCAAACCATCGAGTCCAGTACACGAAACGATGAGGCATATGAAGAATACAGAAAGTATTTTAACCCTGCACGCGATATTTCTTCACCTATAAAGTATTACTCAGAAGGCTTTATATTGCCAACGCGTGGCAAAGTCACCACCGAATTTGGAGAAGCGCGTTACGTCAATGGCGCATTAACCAACTACAGACATGCAGGTATCGACATCGCTGCACCTAGAAACACGGGAGTAGTCGCGGCGAATGCAGGCAAAGTCACACGCTCAATGCCACTTATACTAACTGGTAATACCATCATCATCGATCATGGTGAGGGCCTCTTTAGCCTCTATTTACACCTTGAAAAATTGCTCGTCAAGGAAGGCGATATGGTCGCACGAGGTCAGCTGATCGGCACGGTGGGTTCCACTGGCTTCTCCACAGGTCCACACTTACATTTCACCATGTCTCATTATCGCTTTGACATTGAACCGGGATACTTGATCTATGGTCAAAGTCTGACCAAGCTAAACTATTTAGACCTCATGAAGTAATCAACTAAAAAAGTTTTCCGATTTTCAATTTAATACTTCATTTGGATAACGGCCTCCTTTATCCTCGACATATGATTCTAGTCGGCTGATTTCACTCGTTTCTCTTCAGCTGAAATCGACACGCAAAAATTCAAACAATAAAAGCCACTGACTGTGATATTCACATTCAGAGGCCTTAATTATGTGCGCCCAGCATGGGCGCACATAATTAAGGCCACGGAATGCATATACACTCCGTGGCCTAAAACCATTCTATTCACATGTATTTATCGTCTTTCAAGCTTCACTACGCACTCTACATGGGCTGAGATGAGGGGATAGCTATCAAAACTGCCGTTTCAACCCCTGTTGTTATGGGGAACATATCCACGCTCGTATTTGGAAACATATCCAAGATTGACTGTCGTTTGTGGGAACATATCTACATTACAATACTGTTTCACTCACAATAGGGGCACTCTATACGAGCGTCTTTAATTATAATGATGAATACACTTAACGTTATCTCTTCTTTACTAGAATTCAAATTTAGAACTCAAACTCTATCCTTTCAATAATTTCTGTTTTACGGAATTTTTTATCTTCCCAAAACTTCTTAGGCAACTCAATATATTTAGGGGTTCCACTATCAATCTCATATACTAGAAACAGCTTAAACTGATCTGGGTTTTGTTTTGCGAAATCCAACTCACCAGGACTGATTATGAATGATTTCCCATCACCTGTTTTCACTTCAACAAAAAATTCTGTTCCCGACTTATCCATATAGGAAAGATCATACTGCCCAGAACTCGCCTGACCAGGTTTTAATATACCAATTTCAACAAACGCTTCCGATTTCGGATATACATTTTCTTCCCCGAATTGTTCGCATAATAGATTATATATAACCAATTCGCCTTTGTTACCAAATACCTTTTGGTTTTTATTTCTACGCTCTGCTGAACCTGGGGTATAGCTGCCGTTCGATCTAGGTTTATTTGGGCCTTTCATGCTACTTGGGTCTCTGAATGCAGGTTCTTCTTTTTGAGGAATAACACCCTTGTATTTTGAATACGCATCTGCCGGTTCGTTTGTCTTTGATTGTTGAGCATCCTCTTTTGCAGCTAACCAAGTTTCAAATTCCTTTGCTTTATTAAAATAAATCATTTGTTGGACATTTGAATTATTTGCAATTTCATCTTCAAAGAGTCTGTCTGGGTTAAGTAATTCGTAGTTTTTCGAATATTCAACATCAGAGTCTAATAATTCGCTACCTCCCAACTCGTTATTGTACCAGTTAGCAAAGGACTCTCTTACGACTGATTTAACATCAAAATAAATTGAGTTCTCATATTTATCAATTTCAAAGTTTTCAAACTTCATTACAGTAGATAAGAAAATGCTCTGTAAATTTTCATCCATAACTGCCTTAGTATATAAACTGTTTTTAAATCCTCTTTTTTCGTTGTTAATGAATCTTGTTAATTTTACCTTATAGTATGGAATTAAATTTACTTCGTATACAAAACCTGCTTTCTTAAAGTGGTCTACATCCGTTCCAATATTTAAGAGCAGTTTTATTAACTTTTCAGAATTTTGCTCACTAGAAAAATTCTCAAAGTCAATGTCTATTTCATTAACAGGATAGTTTTTATTAATTTTCTGAATAGTTTCGATAAAATTGTTTCTAACCTCATTTTTATAAGATTCATCTGCAATTACATCTAACGATCCGAACTCCTTTTTGATAAGAAATTCTCTATCTGATTTTTCTCTCGCTCTAAATAACTCGCCGAGTTTTCCAGATTCAAATCCTGGTGTATTTGCAATGTTAGCACAAATATTTTCAATTGCTTCAGAAATTTGATTTATTTCATAATCATTTCCGAACACTGTAATATACCAACTTGTAGCGCTTTCCCTGATACAGATATACTCATCTGTAATTTTTACCACTTGATCATTTTCGATAATAGAGATTTTATCCACCAATATAATAGAAAGTCTTCTAATATCACGTTCAAAATTTTCATTTCGCTCACTATAAGCTCCCGCATATTTTATAAACTCACTAAAATAGTGTTGAAAATTCGGATTGCTCTTACTCTCTGAAATACTTTCTTTTTGAATGGAGTATTCCTTATTGTATTGTTGACATCCAAACGTTCTAATAAAATTGTCATTATTCGTACGCTGTCCCTTTTCTACGATTGGAACATTCTGTTTACTAATAATCTTAGTACTTGGCAGGTATGATTCTTTCGCTGAATAATATTGGAGTTTTCCTTTATACTGAACTAACACCTTGCCAACATCAAAGAATCTATTCTTACTTTCAGAATCCTCATATCTTGTTGTAAAATTTGCTTGCTCTATGATTCTGTACACTGATTTTGACAAATCAATACTTTTCTGAAAATCATACTCGGGCAACTTGAGCATAAAACTATAAAAATCATCTGATCCTAAATCGGTGACCTTGTCGCAAAAGTCAAAAAGCTCCATGATTTCAAGAACTTCATTATATTCCGTTTCCAGGCTATAGGCCATGTCCTGTATTAATTTAGCGTCTAAAATCGGTACTAAATCAGAGAACCTTCGATTATTTCTTGAGTTAATATCTTTTATGATTTGCCTCGGTGCATATCTTTTTCCATCAATTTCAACCCATTTGACCTCATTAAAAACGAGCAGAAGATAGTTTTGTATTTGACCATAGTAGGTTCTATAGTATTGCTGTAAATTTCCGCAATATGTTATCTCTGCATTTTCAGAATAAAACGGATTATTCAAATATGATTTTAGTGAATAGTCCTCATGAATCCACCTCACAACCTCTAATGTGGTTAATGCTTTTAATTTATCCTCGAGATGTGTTATAAAAGGCAACTTATATCGAACATATAAATAAGATGAGGACCCAATATCTCCATTTTTTTTGATTATCTTGTCATACTTTACTGAGTATGAATCCAATGGACTAACTTCTTGTTTTTCTATTACAGGAAATCTCTTAACTCCAAATTTTGATATGAAGTCAGCAAAGCTTTTCGTTTTTTCTTTGCTAACTAAAAAAAGATCAGGAGAAGGAATTTCTTCATAAGTCTCATCGAACAATTTTTCCGATAAATCATTCCCATATGCATGTCCAAAATATAATTTTTTGCTGTCTTGAACTATCTTTTCTTTTGCATTTGGGAAATTGTATCTGATTGGAGATTGCTCTGAACCTTTTGGGGGTGTCCAACCTTCACCTTCTTTTCGATAATTACTCCAAAGCCATTTTACAAAATCTATCGATTTGTTATAGCTATCTACAGAACTATTTACTGTAGAGATAATGTTGCTACGATCTCGATAAGTAAATTTGACTAATGGATAAATGTTTCTTTGAGAGATTAAGCGAGAAATATGTGATTCTTTATCAGTTTCTTTGACTTTTTGTATCTCTGGCAATTGTTCTGCATCTTTAAATAATAATTGCTGATATTCACTATCCAATGACGGTACACTTACCCAGGAAGGAAGTCCTTTGTTAGCAAAATCTCCGACTAGAAAATAACACTCATCTCCGAATTCCAGCCATCTTCCGTTTTGGGTTTTTAACAATTTGGGTAGAGAATTCCTATAATTACGATTCCACCAGCTAAATACTTTAATCCGTTCAGATATCATCCAGCTATTTGTCAAACGATTTATAATTGGTAACAAATCATCTTCTTCGACATTTAGGCTTTGATTCAAACGATTCGACAAGCATTGAATTAAAATAGCACTTTTATTGCCGACAGGCTTTAGTAATGTTTTAAATTCCTCACCTACAAAGAGTTGCGGAAAATCACAATCAAACATTATCGGAACATCTTTCACAGATATATATTCATCGTTTACTGTTTGTAAAATTTTCGCACTTTCAAGTATCTTCAAATAGACTTCTTCTAATACTGAAAATTGCGAGAACGCAGGAGGGAACTTCCAGTTTTTAATTCTAAAATCAACGGGAGTTAGCAGACGTAGCGCTGTATCAGCATATTGTTTAGACGCGAATTTTTCAGCCACTTCAATTAAGAACTTTAATTGCTCAGTAATAATAGTCTTATTCACTTCATTCCTACTTATAGTATCCCGATGATCTCCTAAAATATAAGTTGCATGCATAACACAATTAAAAGGTGATTCTACATCTAATAAAGGAAAAAATGAATATACATTCCCAACTTCAAAATCTTCAAAGTCCTTTGGAACTGCTATTGCTAAACGAATATCTTTTCTTTTTCCATCCTCTTCAATCGCATTTTCTTTTGCTTTCTCAAAAACATAAAACTGCTCTTCTATTTGCACCTCATTATTAACATACTTTTTAAGAGTAAAGCCTTTAAACTCACCTTTAATTCTTTTCCTCTCATAAGTAATTTGCTCATCTTCAGTTTCGATTTTAATCCGCTTCATATTAGGTAGAAACAAAAGAATCCTTAGATCGATATTATTTATTTGCTTTATTACCCCAAAATCATCTTTTATTTTATCTTCATTTATTAAAACTTCGATTGACGTCATATCATGATTCTGCCGAGGTTCGATATTTTGAGGAACAGCTAACATTGGAATGTATAAGTCAGGCTTTCTCAATAATTGCCTTTTAATTTGCCTTTCTGACTTAATTTCTTGAAATTTTTCATTAGCAAATTCTTTAGAAAACCTTACATTAAATTCTCCAGAATAAATTCTAATTTCATCCGCCCAGTTCAAGACTGAGCGAAAACCAGTTCCCTTATTCCCAATATACTTACCCGATTTTGGACTATTGTTTCCTTGAACAATAGCCTTTATGCCATCTCTATCAAAAAACGTTCCCGTGTTCGAAATGGTAAGCACATTATTTTTGAACGCAATCAACACTTCCAATTCACAGTCCGGTGCATTTCCTTCATCAATACTTTTCTGATATGCATCATCTGCGTTTTGCAACAACTCAAGTATTTCTCGTCCGTGATAACCCTTAATATCTCGTTTTTCTATGTTGTTTTCGTGAATAAGTTCATCACGTTCTTGTTCCCTTACATGATTAGCTATGTATTCATTACATAATGTTTCAATATATTTCTGACTCTCGCTCTTTTCTGTGTAATTATATGAACGCAACTCCATAGATACATACCCCCAACTCAGTTGCAAAAATTAGTTTTATATTTCATGAGCACTTCTTCGACCTCGCTCCAAATCCACACACTATCACCATCATCCTCAAATACTTTACCGTGACTCTTAGGTCCATCCAACTTCATCTGTGAGTAATTATTCTTAAAAGTCGGCACATACAGTTCAAGGTTGTTTTCGTCACTACACAAGCGTTCCATCATATCAATAGTAGCACGACCTGTGGCAGCAACTGCCTTGAAATAAGCGCGGATGATCTTATGGTTATATTGATTCGGTTTTACAGCCCATATTGGGATTCGTTGGATTGCTTTTCCGTAAAAATCCTTGTTTATATCTTCATTCTGTCTTGCTACTGTTTTTGGGTTATATACTTGTGATGCTTTTTCAAAAGTCTTTGCAATATACCACCTCATGCAGGTTTCTATTGCAGTATTTTCAGTATCTTTTGTCAAATTCATAGCAAGACAAAACTTTTCATATATATCTTCATTTATTGAAATAGTAATATTCCGTACCAAAGTGATACCTCCCTAATTAATTCATTGTCTCCAGTATAATATTGGTATTAGTATTAGTCAATACTAATCGACTAATATGTATTGACTAATTAGTTTGCAAAAAACCCACAACTCCATCACTAGAGCTATGGGCATTTCAATACAATTTTCATACTTCAATCTCAATGCCAGATTTAAAGCTGATCACAAAGTGCTTTTCGTACACCGTGACATTTTGGATCAGCTTCCTTACTAGTGTGTCATCGTACAGCAGGGTGCGATATTTGTTGTTGCGGATAAATCCAATCAGCTCGTTGATCCGCTCATTCTCCCCACTCAAGGATGCATCTTCCACTAGAAGGGTCTGACGCTCTTCACGAAGCCTATCTATCTCGTCTGCGAGAAAATCGTAATCCTTTCCCTTGTTGGCAAGGCTGATCACTTCTTTCTGCTTTTCCTCAAGTAGTTTGTTAATCTCTGAAATCTTATATTCTGTGGTGTCGTCAATTACCGCATGGATGTTTTCTTCCAGTGTTCTTATCATATTATCTCCACCGGCAAGGAGCTTGTTAATGGCAGTCATAACCGCATCATATAAATCACCTTCTTTTACAGTTCGGTTTCTGCATACTTTGGGACCTTGCTCGATTCTTGTAACGCATCGCCAAACAAACTCTTTTCTTCCACGTATGTTCCAGTAGACACGTCTGTAAATGTCACCGCAATCTCCGCAGAAGGTTATGGTACTCAAAGCGTATTTACTGCTATATAGTCTTTTGTTCTTGTCAGCACCTGTGTAAATATTATTCCTGCGATGAAGTTCTTCCTGAGCCTGTAAAAATAATTCCTTTGGTATGATCACCTCATGGCTATTTTCAACATAATACTGTGGAACATGGCCTTCATTCTTGACTCTTTTCTTTGTAAGAAAATCCACAGTGAAGGTATTCTGTAATAGGGCATCCCCGATGTACTTTTCGTTCAATAGAATCTTCTTTATGGTCTCCGGTCGCCATCTTGGTTTTCCTGCAGCTGTCAAAATACCGTCCTTCTCAAGATCCCTTCCAATGCCCGCTAGACTTTTACCCTCAAGGTACTCTCTGTAAATACGTTTGATGATTTCTGCCTCTTCAGGAACAATGATCAGGTTGCCTTCTTCATCTTTCGTGTACCCCATAAAGCGATTGTGGTTGACCTGAACTTTGCCCTGCTGGTATCGATATTGAAGTCCCAGCTTAACATTCTGTGAAAGGCTCTGACTTTCTTGCTGCGCGAGGGATGCCATAATGGTCAGCAGCACCTCCCCCTTGGCGTCCATTGTATTGATATTCTCTTTCTCGAACCGTCAAAAGGCATTTCGTATCGTTTAGTAAAGTGCTACAAACCGCTTATTGTCGGGCTTTGTTGAAATGCGATTGTGTATTGTTCATTTTCGTTTTGGGGTTTATTGTTGCTTAAAACACCAAGTAAACACCAAGACTCTCTCCATATGTACACTTTTAAAAAATAAATGTGCTGCAAGGCTTTAAGTCTCCTTACAACACATTCTGAAATGCCCAGTGTACCCGATTTCGGTACACTTTTATTTTGCAGTTTTTTCTTCACTATCTCTAATTTCTCTCTTGCTGTTGCTTTTCATGTTTTAGAAATTCTTTAGCTTCACTCAATCTCAAATCCCAGTACTTTTGTAGCAAGGATATGATTCTCTCTTCATCAACTTCAGCTTCGTAAAGAGCTGCAACAGCCTTCTCAATTCCTATCATTCTTTCTTCAAATGCTGCTTCGTCTAGTCTTGCATAGTTATCCTCTCTGATGCGTTCCAGAATTTCTCTACCAAATCCTGAAAAAGATTCTTTAAATGAACGTGCCATGTGAACTCCTCCTATTCATGTTTTTATTTGATTTGATTATACCATGTCTTGTCTAAAAATTCTGATAAACACTTTTTAAATCACCCCATCCAAGGCATCACTGATAGCGCTTGCCACTTTCTCGGCTGTTGAGTTATAAACATGGGCGTAGATATCTTCGGTGGTCTTGGTGTTGGAATGCCCTAGATGCTCCGAGATAAACTTCACCGGTACCCCTGCGTTTATGAGAAGGGAGGCATTGGCGTGTCGGAGGTCATGAACATGAATGTCAGGAAGATCATGTTTCTTCAGTAGTTTTTTCAGTGTGATGTTTAAATAGCCACCACTCATGTACTCACCCTCCATGCCTGTGACCACTGCACCTCGGTCTATCCATTTCGTTCCTAGTTCTTCCATGCGTTTGTCCTGCCATGCCTTATGATCTTTCAAGATGGCTTTCAGTTCTGCAGGGATGGCAATGACTCTTAAACTGGATTTTGTTTTCGGTGTAGAAAGCTTATACTGCCCATCTGCCCGGTAAAGGGTATAGCGGACAAAAATCGTTCCCTTCTCCAGGTCTACATCCTTCCAGTGAAGCCCACACAATTCTCCCGACCGCATTCCGGTATAAATCAGAGTGGCTAATCCCACTCTGGCATTGGGGTTTTGAAGTTCATCCAAATAGCCTAGAAGCGCTTTGCACTGATCGGCATCGAGATAGTCTCGTTCTTTATGTCTGCCCCTGGGAGATGTAGCATGAACCACTGGGTTCTTCCAGATGATATCTTTCTTTAAAGCTGTGTTGAAAATGGCTGATGTGGCAGTTCTAATTCTAGCAATGGAGGTGGATTCGATTCCCTGCTCCGATTCCTCTCTTATTTCTTCTACAAATAGATCGTTTAGCTTTTTCCCAAAGGCGCTGGCTATTTTTTCAGCAGTTGCCTTTCTAATGTGTTCCCCTCTTGCAGCTCTCTTAATCGTGTTTAATTCAACACCAGCTTTTCTAGATGCCGGTCTTCTCGTTCTACTCCTGGGTGTCAGATACTATATCGGTAGAAACTGAAAGTGAACTTCTAGGCGCATTGATTTAACTTGGAATCGAATAACGAAACTTAGTTTCTTCCATTTCGTATCCTGACACCCTAGGTATTGAATAACCTTTCCAGTTCGGCGATTGACTTTGCCTTCACTGGCTTTTATCACTTGTACTTCTGCCATGGCTTCTCCTTCCTTTTAGGTGTTACGATACAGTATAGCCGAAGACTTTTTTGAAGTCTAGGACAAGATTTATACATTTTATTCAGTCATTTCAAGACTTATGCGACTTTGTATTTTTGTTTTAAATAGCCTTTTACTTTTTCATATTCTTTTAACGTTAAGAGATTTTCCTGCAGTAATGTGTTCAACATACTTAGCTGTACTGCATATTTTTCTTCACTGTTTTTAAAGAAGATGTAGTCAATTGGGACTATTCCTACCGTCAGAGCAGCTAAAGCTCCTTTGATTGTTCCTTCACCTCTATTGTTTTTAAGGACTCTTTTTGTAATTTTAAGTTGAAAATCAAACCAAGTTTTTGACCAATTATGTTGAATTCTTTTCTTAATCACTTTTAGCATTTTTGCTACCTCCAATTTTCTCGATTTTCCTAACAGCACCTTCACGACCACCTAAACAGCACCTTACAAATGGCTAAAATTCGCCATCCCTTACTTTTTACAGCACCCTATACAGCACAAAATCCGTTTTACAGCACCTAAACCGAATCGCTGTAACGCCGGCACTGCCGGCGTTTGTGAATTGGAAGGGGCTCTCTTGAGCACCTTCCTTTATCCTGCACTTTTTTAATATTGAGTTTTTCAGGTGGCAAATGGAGTAGTTTCAACTGACGTCATTACACCATTTTCTTTTTCTACCGTTTTTGTGGCTCACACTTGCCCCAAATTTCGATTATAATCGGCATCAGGCATTGTGATGCCAACGTCTCTATATATTGCCACACAGGGGCAAATAAGTGCCATTTTTATTTTTCTCTGAATTTGACTAATCACTGCTGACTCCCACAGGGTCGAAAGGGTCATTATCTGGAGCACTTTTAGAAGTCCCCTGATTATCGTCACTATCGTCCCTCATAATAGAAAGAGTAATAATGCGTTTGCCATTGCTCTTTTTGAAATCCGCATGAATAAAGCGTTTTCGAAGTTCTTCAAGGTTTAGTCGAATGTGTTTTGACAAAAGTCTTGATGAAATTTGATCACCACTTTGAACAGATAACAGGGTCGATAATTCTGTTGGTGATCCAGTGTAGTAATTTTTATCTTTCATGAAATCAGAAATGAGAAGGACAATGTCATGGAGCAATAAATCTTTATTGTGAAAACTATCAGAAACCACTTCCCAAATATTTTCTTCATTTCGTTTCAGACAGATTTCTCGGTACTCAATATCTCTGCCCACAAAATAGAGCTTCGCCTGACCACTACCACGAACATCTTCAGAAAGAATAAAACTAGAATCTACCGCACCTTGAATACCAGTCGTACCAGAGATTCTGTTGAAAGGATCATTGTCATTTTCTTTTCTCAGGTGATGAATTAAAAGAATGGCAATTCCAAGTTCATCCGCAATATTTTTTAGAACAGATAAATCACTGTAGTCACTTGCATAGCTGTTATCTGTTGAAGAACCTCTAATCATTTGCAGAGTATCGATGATAATAAGAGTACAATTTGGATGCTCTTCTACAAAGGTTCTGATCCGTTCTTCAAGCTCACCGCCCAGTGTAGCTTGCTCTGTACAGAAATTTACTGATGCGGAAGCTTCATCTGTAATTTCAAAGAGCCGATTCTGAATTCTCATTTGACTGTCTTCAAAGCAAAGATATAACGTGTCGCCTTGCTTTACTTTGTTGCCCCAGATCTCTTCTCCTTTTGAAACGGTAACAGCAAGCCATAAAGCTAGCCAGCTCTTTCCCACCTTTGGTGAACCTGCGAGGACGTGAAGTCCATTGGATAATAAATTTTCAATGACAAATTCGAGTGGCTTCAGTGGCATGGTCATTAAGGTTTGACCATCAATGGTGTTGAATCGTTTTTTCATTTTGATAATGCCTCCTTGTTTTGAGTTTTTTCTGAAAATGAGAGTAGCCCTTACTGTATAGGCAGTGAGAATAGATTTTTGACAACCGGTTTCAAAAAAGTACCTCTACTTATTTCAACGATGAAACAGGTTGTTGGACGAAAAATAATTTTGCCCCCTACTATTAAGGTAATTTTTCAGCTACCCTACAAAATTTTTCTTCTCATATACTTCAACGATGAGATGTGTGTTCTACAAAAAAATCTTTAAAAATACGTCACATTAATTTGACAATATTGAAAAACAGAAATTTACCATCTCACTTATTTCCACGACGAGAGGTGCAGTTGAGCGGAAAAATTTGCAACAAAAAAGATGCCCTCATAAACTTCCACGTTTAGAAGGGCATCTGTACACCTTAGATTTTTGTTTTGGATAAAAAGCGTACCCAATATGAGTATGCTGTTTATAAATCTGTAAAAACTTGTTGTTCTTTCAGTACTACATAATTATAAGTTTTCAATTTTTCTTTCTTCTGGCACTGTAATTCCATACCTTCCCATAGACTCATTTTCTTTATTTTTAAAACAATTATATACTTCAAGTACAAATTTCTGATCATCGGTCACTGGTTCTGTAATAGCCAAAATTTCATCAATTACTTCGATACTTGTTACTAAATCTAAATTTTCTTTTGAGATTGAATATGTGTAGTTCGTTCCGTGTGACAGCCCGATTATATCGTATATAATTTTGAAGATATTTTTTTTATTCATCACTTGTTCAATATAGTTTTTAATACTCCCTGGATTTTCGTCTTTGTATGCTCTATAGAGTGCCCAAATATTTTTAGGTGTGTAGCATCTGTCTTGATAGATGTCAATTTTGTTGCTAATTATATCTCGAGCCATTATTTTGTATTTGTCGTTGATTATTTCTGCTCGTGAGTTTGCTAAACTTGTGTCTTTTTCTGAGTTCATCCAGTAGGTCAACTCCGAAATCAATTCGATATTAATATATTCATCCATAATTTCATTAATAAGAGCATCAAATTGAATTTCATTGACCTGCTTCATCAACTCAACAATAATCACAACTGTTCTACGCCGAGCATTTAATGCCATGAATACGGCTGAATCATCAATAGAGTATATTCTCTTCAAAAGTACTCTAGATAATTCAAATGCTACATTTATTTCAAGCAAATTAATATATACTTGAAGCCGTTCAAAAAATTCCTTGTGATAAGATCTATGTAACAAAACCATAGTATCATCAAATGTAGAAAGCATTTCCTCGAATGTTGTTGCATTATTTAGGGAATTAATTAGCATGCTAGTCATTTTACCAAGCTCTACAAAAGTATTCGTAGTTTTCGTGAAATATAGGTCGAAATACTTGGCACTGCAAATACGATGATGTCTAGATACGTCATTATATTGCCCTCTATCATATGCTCTATGTGAAATGGTTGATCGCTCTTTAAACCGTTTAACATTTGGAAACAAATCAGATAGTATTTCAATATACTTTTTATGATCGTCTGTCGTGAACAATGCTTCAAAATATTCCTTCGCTTCTTTTGAGAATTTTTCGCTATCAAATGAATCTGCAAATAGCACATTATCAAACTCTTTATCGTATGTTATGAAAAAACGCTTGTTTCTCAAAAACTCGTTGTACAAGCTAATGTTATGCATTCTAATATATTCAGCTAAGATTAAATCCTTTCGATGTAAGTAAGTATTCATTATATAAGATTGGCTGATTACAGAATTAACGAACCGTTTAAAATCTCTAACATCTAATGATTGATTGCATAAATTGTCCACTATCAACTCATAAGAGCTCATATCATTTTCATTTTCGCCAAGTTCTCTAACTAGATTATTAAGGCATTTTAGATAAACATTATTTAGAACCGACGAGTCTATTTCTGGTACCCGAATTTGTACTTGAATTATCTTTTTTAAATACTGATAATCCATAGCCAACTCATTATCAAAGATTGCTTTTACTCTTTCATTATCAAACGATAATACGTAAGTAATTCTTTCGAAATCAAGTAAATTTGCAACACTATTAAAAAGCATTATCACATTTTTGCTTTCAAGTCTGTCAATATTATCAATAAAGAACACTACCTTCTTATCGCATAAACGTAAATAACTGTTAATATCTGATTTCAGTGTGCTTATATCATTATTCTCAACAAAACCTTTAAATAGCATCCAGTTTTTATTCCCACCAAAAATTGCTTCTGAAAACTTCTTAATAGTCTTTTTTATGCTTTGCTCACTATGACCGTACCCTGATTTTTTTAATATGATATCAAACATATTATTAAAGAGGCTTTCTTGGTCATTAAATCCCCATGGATCAAATTCATCAATAATTAAAATATCTTTATTTTGATCCACCAATCTATGCTTCACGTTATTTATTATGGTAGTTTTACCCGAGCCCCATTTCCCTTCCAAACTTATTACAAACCTTCCATCAGGCTTCGAAAGGAGTATGGTGCTATATAATGTGTCGATAACATCGCTCCTTTCCAACAAATCATAATCTGCATCTTTTTCACTTATTAAGACTGTACTATTTTCCTGCAGTTCAAAATTCCCTGTATAAATATCTTTCAAATCATAAATATTAGATTTAAACAAGGCACTTTTTTTTGTAGCCTGTAAGTACCTTAAACCTCTAGTTATCATTATTACAATGCTAAAAGAATTTATTATTGCAAGCGAACAAAATTTATAGAACGAATCCAATTGTAGAACTACTGCTGCAGTCACATATAAAAACGAGGAACACAAAACTATGCACATAATTGCATCAATTCCATTTGGTGATTTAATCCTAAAAAGATTCCAAACATTCAATTCAAACGTAAACGAAGTTAATATAATCAACGAAAATGCAAAAACAATTATCTCCAATCCTATATTTTGACTCGCTAAATACTTTGATGGAATATTATAAAAATCAACAATGATGATAAACATGGCTAGAATTGACGCTATTCGAACTATAAATGAAAATGTGTGTAATTTTACAATTTCTTTCATATACTTAATCATCTGCACCCTCCTTTCATAACAAAATTTGATCTATTTCGATTTGTACTTTTAATGTGTGATAGGCAGTTATTCCTCTACAAACCACATTTTAATTACTAGACTAATGTGAAAAGGACCAGCACTTTCTTACAACTTACAGCCATCTATAATGTCATATTTAATGCAAATGAAATAATATCTCAGTTATTAATCATTAAAATAATCAAAATCAATTTTCTTAATCAGATAAGTACTTTCAACGCTTACACCAAGATTATGTTCGATCATCAATGCTGCAAGAGTTTGCCCATCAATCAGTACAATTTTACAAGCATGCTGTTTGCTGACATACTCTTTAGCATCTTTACTAAAGCCTGCTGTTGTTATGAAGGCTCCTTTGGTTGCTCCTTGTCCTGTCAATGCACCAACAAACTTTTGAATTTCAGGTCTTCCAACCGTTCGATCAATATCCCAACGCTTTGCTTGAATATAGATTTTATCAAATCCTAGTTTATCTTCTTTAATAACACCATCAATACCTTCATCACCTGTTTTACCAAGCACCTGACTATTTTCAATTTTACTCCCGCCATAGCCCATAGTAACAAGTAAATCTACCACTAATTTTTCAAAGAAGTCTGGTGATTGATTCATTACCTCATTTAAAACATCATCTGTTAATGTGCTGTTTATGGCTTTATGCGCTCGATCCAGCATATCTTGCGGTGTTTCACCTGATGGTGTGACCACTATATGCTTATCATCGTCATCTGGATTATCAATATTCTTCTTGAAGCCTTTGAAGGAATCAAACTTCATTAGATATTCTTGGTCGATCACTTCTGAATTTTCCTTTAAAACTGATTTCCCTGAATCGGTAATGATAAAGGTAGCTCGTGTTGGAGATTCAATTAGATTCGCTTTTTTGAGATAGGTTAATGCCCAGCCAATACGATTCTTATAGACCTGTTGTTTTCCGCTTGGAAGCCACTCTTCCTTTTCCTCTTCTGTCAAACGAAATTGGAGAGCAAATTTTTCGTACATATCTGAACGCTTGTGAGGCATCTCGTCTTTGAGCAATAACAGTATAGGTTTCATAAATTCATGGTACTTTGGAATTGCCATAGATTTCTCGCCTCCTTCTACTCGTCCAAATTATCTAACTTAAAAATATACTTGCCTTTACCTTTACCTTTTACTGGCTCTATAATATTCAATGTCTTCATAAATGCAATTATTTTCCCAGCATTACGATCTGAGTAGCCCAGTATTTCTGAAACCTCTTTTCTACCAAATATTCTGTTAGGTTCAATCCCATTGTAGAAATCAACAATAGATCTTTTCATAATTTCAGAAATTGATTTTTCATCAATCAACTTTTCAATCGGCACTTTTGGAGGATCAATCGGTACTTTTTCATTTTCAATCGGCACTTTTTGTGCTTCAATCGGCACTTTTTCGTTTCTTTCACCATTCTTCACAATCGTCTGCAACATAAAATTATTCCTATAAAACACAGGCTCAGGAAGACCCACAGCTTGCATTTCATCAATCATACGGTTTACGCCTTCGCCATATTCCTTGACGTATTTGTATGCCTTTAAAAATTCTGCAATCTTTGGATTTCTTGTAAAATGGGTCGTTCTAATGTTTTCTGGTTTAACGAGCCCCGGAAGTTTTCCTGGACTCTCAACAACGATCTTATCGTCAAACATTTTGATTTGAATATCCGTACCTTTGATACTATAATCACGATGCGTTATGGCATTGACAACAATCTCTTGCCTGACAAATTTAGGGTACTCTTCTTCCGTTACAAACATGCCATCTTGACCAAGGTAAGTCTTTTCCTTAATTTGTGTATCCAGAAAAGAAATGCTGTCTTTTGCCATTTTCAAAATGTTCCCATCAAAGATCACATCTGTAATGACATTCATATGGGTTCCAAACTTTTCTTCAGTACCCTCATAGCGAATAAATCTCACTCTCGCTCTTGGGTAATAGGTTTGAGGATATTTTCCAAAAAGCAAAATGGCTGCTGTACTGATCAAAAGCTTTCCGTTTTTTTCTTTTACAAAGCCTTTGTTCTCCTTAAGATATTCTAATGGTGTCTTACTGTACCCAATCTTTCGAATGTATTCCTGAACGTAATCCATGTCAATATCATCAAGTTCTGCATCTGCAACTGGTGAATCTTCAAAATAGCGGGTCCCCTTGTCATACATGAGCTGAGTACGATCCTCAAAAGATAGCTTCTTAGATTTATCGCCAACTCTCATATAGACTTCATCTGCTTGATTTGCGTGCACCTGCATGCTTGGTTCGACAAACATCAGTAGAACATGATTATCGTTTCCATGCATATCATTACACGGAACCAATTCTGTTCTTACCTCTACAGTTGGGCTACAATAATCAAGTGGGACTCTTAGTAAATCATTCAGTTTTGAGATATCACCATCTACACCTTCTATTTGTCTTTTGGAATTTGTAATTCCGATTGCGATAATGCCCCCGTCAGCATTGGCAAAAGTACATAAAGGCTCAGCTAAAGTTTTCGAATCAATTCGAATGCTTTTTCTATCAAAAGTCTGGCCTTCTTCTAGTGCTAAGATTTCTTCTATAGTCATCGTCTCACCTCCTGCAATAAATTTGATACACTTAAAGTTCCATGTTATTCAAAAGCTCTTTTAGCTTTACTAATTCCTCGGCTGATAATGTTATGCCTTTTCCCATCTTTTCATCGTCTGGTGACCACTCTCGAAGATCAAACTTAGCTTCTTTATCATTCCATCTAATACTTCGAAGCTCTTTTGTCCAGCCCTTTGACGATTCTGATATGATGCCATGCTTTTGGATTACTTCATATTTGAAATCTGCCATTTCTCCACCCTACCCTCTTATAATGCATTTAAATTTTCCCACCTACGCCCTTAAACTTTTCAACAAACGCAGATATTTTCTGAAAGACACTTTGTTTTTTCGTTAAATACTGTGGATTGAGAGGGCTCATTTTAGGAAGAATTTCATTCAGTTCCGTTCCATTCTCACTGGCATATTCTCGTTTTAGCGAAGTTAAAATATACCGTTTCGCTGCTTCTTCATTTAGCTTTTCACTACTGATTAGCTCTTCAGCCTCACGCATTTGCTCTGCCTGTGCAAATAAGAAGAATGAATCAATAATATTAGCTTTATCTTTAATTTTGTCCAAATCTGTTTGATTGATAAAATCGACTACTAAACTTTCTTTTGCTCTGTTTCCAACACTCGAACGGATCATTCTCCTTACATCTTCAACTAAAATCGCCTTGTCTTTTGTCTTTTTGTTGTTCTCAAAAATTAATTCTAAAATGTAATCTAAATTAATTTCTTGAGACTTAAGAAGATCTACTTCAAATACAACATCATCCCAATCTATTGATGACGGATTTTTTTCTTTGCCTTCTTTTTCACGTCGGAGCCAATCACGAATGTCATTGTAGGTAGAGCGATAATCCTGAACAACTCTTTCTTCGGGTACTTTAATCTCTTTCATAGAAGTGATATCTTCATCAGTCACATAATGAGTTGCTTTGAACTCCTCTACTGCTTTTGGATCACTCAAATCCAATGACTGCAGAGCTTTTAAGCTCGTAAATTCATCATAGTTCTGTAAAATGTTTTCGACACGAAGATATTCACCAAAGAGTTTAGCAAAATCCTTTTTATCCTTTTCAGTTTCAATTTTATCGACATCAGGGAATCGTTCTCTCAGTTCTTTTACAACATCCACATAACCACGTCGTGCTTCACCAGTTGCAACATCTGAAAAACCTTCCATATATTCTTTATAGCTTTTTTCAAGTACTACGTTCTTAGTATTCTTGTCACCAAATAGAGTAATCGCATCAATGGTTGCTTGTTCTAAATCTCTAAATGTGACGATATTTCCAAAAGTTTTCGTTGAATCATAAATACGATTTGTTCTTGAAAAAGCTTGAATCAAACCATGGTATCTAAGATTTTTGTCAACGAATAAAGTGTTTAATGTTGGGGCATCAAAACCTGTTAAAAACATTCCTACAACGATTAGCAAATCAATTTCCTTCTCTTTAACCCGCTTAGCAAGGTCACGATAATAATTTTGAAACTCATTCCCCTCAACACCATAGTTGGTTTTAAATAACTTATTATAATCGTCGATTGCCTTTGTTAGAAACTCTTTTGCACTGCTATCCATTGCAGATGGTTCAAATGTTTCGTCTAGAATCTCACCGATTGCACTTTGCTCTTCATTGGCTGCAAAAGAGAATATAGTTGCGATTCTTATGGGTTTAGAACTTTCCTTTTGTAAGTTATTTAGCGTTTCGTAGTAAAGTTTTGCCGCATCGACGCTGCTCACCGCAAACATGGCATTGAATCCTTTACCACTTACATTCAGACGGTGCGTTTTGACCCTAAAATTACCCAGAATATACTGCGAAATTTCTTTAATTCGCTCTGGATGCAGCAATGCTTCTTTCGTTTCAGCGGCCGATAGCTTCTTTTCGTCCTTTTCAGTTTCTATTTTTTTAAACTTAGGACGTACATCGTTATAATCCACTTTAAACTTCAAAACTTTTTCATCTCTAATCGCATCGGTAATGACATACGAATGTAGTTCACGACCAAAAACGGTCGCTGTGGTATCAGACCCTAATGCATTTTCTGGAAAAATAGGCGTACCGGTAAAGCCAAATTGATAGAACTTCTTAAACTTTTTCTTGATATTCTTTTGAGCTTCACCAAATTGCGATCGATGAGCTTCATCAAAAATAAAGACCACCTGCTTGTTATAAATAGGGAGTTCAGAATCACCTTTAATCAGATTGTTGAGTTTTTGAATGGTTGTCACAATGATTTTGTTATCATCTTTTTCTATATTTCGTTTAAGCCCTGCAGTACTGTCTGAACCATTGACACTGTCCGGCGAAAAACGCTGATATTCTTTCATGGTCTGATAATCCAGATCTTTACGGTCTACAACAAAGAACACCTTGTCTATAAAGACTAGCTCAGTAGCCAAGCGTGCCGCTTTGAAACTCGTCAAAGTTTTTCCTGATCCAGTTGTATGCCAAACATAACCACCACTTTCAACAGTTCTCCAATTTTTGGCTTGATATGAACTGTTAATTTTCCATAAGATTCTTTCGGTAGCCGCAATTTGGTAAGGACGCATCACCAAAAGATTGTCACTCGCATCAAATACTGAATAGTGAAGCAACACATTTAACAGTGTTTTTTTCTGAAAAAAAGTTGCCGTAAAATCCTTTAGATCTTTTATCAGTGTATTATCCGCTTTTGCCCAGTTCATAGAAAAATCGAAGCTATTTTTGTCTCGCTTTGTTGTATTTGCAAAATAACGGCTGTCTGTGCCGTTGGATATGACGAATATTTGCAAATACTTAAACAGTGAATTATCTGAATTAAAACTTTCTTTACTATACCTGTGAACTTGATTAAACGCTTCGCGAATTGCAATACCACGCTTCTTAAGCTCCACTTGAACAACAGGTAAGCCATTAACTAAAATGGTAACATCATAACGGTTGGCTTGAGTGCCTTTTTGTTCAAATTGAGAAATAACTTGTAGCTTATTATTCGCAATATTCTTTTTGTCCACCAGATAAATGTTTTGAATGTGTCCATCATCAAAGACAAAATCGTAAATATGATCATTATGAATTTTACGGGTTTTATCAATATGATTGTCACTTGGTTTATCTAAATATTGCTCGCAATATCTTATCCATTCGGCATCTGTAAATGTCACTTTGTTAAGGTCTTGTAATTGTACACGAACATTCGCAAGCATTTTCTCGGGCGTATTTAAACCTTGCAAATAGTCGTAACCTTGACCTACTAAATCAGTGATAAACTCTTTTTCAAGTGCCGCTTCTGTTTGATAACTAGCTGAAGCTTCATGCACTTCTGAATACTTTGTATATTTATCGAGTACAATAAAATTGTTGGATTCTGCGATAGGCTTATATTCGATCACCTTTATGCCTCCTTCCAAAAGCTATAGTTACCGATCAAGTGTTCAAGTAAAAGCTTAACCGTTTGTTTTTCTTGAGGAGATGGTTCCGCTACACTTTCACTTGCCAAAGTTGAGTGACTTGTGAATTGAATAATACGATTGTAATAGCTTTCTTTATTATCTGGTAATAATTCTGACCAAGCTGGAAATCCAAGGAAACTAGCTGTTTTCTCGTATAGATTCCTCAAAAGAGTGAAATGGTATCTCTGTACCTGATTGCTTTCAATAGCCTCTTCTAAAGTCTTTTTCAAATGTAAGTGATATGAGAAACTCTTGTTAGAATCCCCATTTTTCTCTTGCAATTCAAAAGTGCCATCTTCAAGACGTTCTAACATATAACAAGTTTTTCTCTTGATTTCATTAAAAAGCACATTATAGAAAATCGGATTATGTGTAGTAATAATAAATTTAAGATCTGATTCACTAGACTTAATTAGCTGCGCTAAGTCTACTGCCAATTGAATCAAATGATTGTCATCTAATGAAGTTACTGGATCATCAATAAAAACATACTTTAACTGGTTAAGTTGATCCGTCTCACGTTCCACTAGTTCCACAACATTTAATACTTCAATAACTTGTTTGAGTAAGCTGTAAAAAACACTCCAAACAAAGCTGCTTTCTTCACCTTTTGATATCTTAACATTTTGAGTAGGTGTATCATTTCCTTGTTCATAAGAAAATGTAATCTCGGTAAAATCAGGGTCAAACTTTGGAGTTAACGCTTGATTGGTATAATGCTGAAAATAACTAATGACATTTTGATCCTGGCCTTGTTCGCGCAGCACCCATTCAGTAAAAGAGTTTGAATGAATTTTAAGTTTTAAATCCACATCATTTTCTAAATCATTATCCCAATAGAACAAATCTTCCGTAAAGGCATTATAGTAGATGATTTTTTTGTTTGAAAGACCTGTTTCTTCAGGTTCGATTTCGTCTTTAGGGGCAACTAACAATCTAAACACTTTTGAAAGTCTTGTTTTTCCAGCCCCATTAAAGGCATAAATTAGTTGAACTTTCTTATCATTGTCTTTTAGTTGTTGCGCAATATCAGTTAATGAAACACCCATATTAAGCCTCTACCTCCTCTTTTGGAAAGCTAAGAAGCATATTTCTGTAATACTCGTATTGTTTCTGACGCAACTCTATTTCACGAGGCAATCCCTCTGTGATTGAAGATGTTAAAGCATCAAATTTATCGAGTATAGATACTATTCGTTCCTGTTCTGTTAGTGGTGGGATTGGAATTGTGAATTTTGCCAGTTTATCTCCATGAACTCGAATAACCTTTGTTCCTGTTCTATTTTGCTTTTTATAATCAAAAAACATTGGAGTTTGAAGATAATAAGCTATAAATTTTGGATTTTGATTATGCTTATAAATGTATGTTTCTCCACTAACACAAACCGCATCTTCACCCAGCCAAACTAAAGCCTTACAAACGTCTTCAATATTTTCACTTGTCGTAGCTAAAATTAAATCACCTTTTTCAGCCTTTTTTAATTTCTTAGCGAGTGCTTGAGATACAAAAGACTTTGTTTCATATGCAAAGTTTCCGTAATAAGTGTAAATTTGACCATAATGTATACAACCTATACCACTCTCAGTAAAATCGCTTTTTTGCAATCCACTTCCTCGCGTAAATTCACCTATCTCCCCTAACGCCTTCCACTCAACTTCCCCATCTTCAAAACTCAATAACTTATCACGATAGTAATTGTACTGTTTTTTACGAGCTGTAAGCTCTGCTGTAAGCTCTGCTGTAAGCTCTGTGAAAGTATCCAAGATGCGGACTATTTCAGATTGGATTTTGAGGGATTTTTCTGGGTTTTCGGGGCATGGGATTGGGATGAGGATTTTTTCTACAACTATTGCATCAAGTGTTGGAATACCAGCAACACGTACCTTCGAACGCAATAAATGTTGCTGACCAATTAAAAAATAATATATAAATTTATTGTTTAACAAGTCCGAATGTTGAATACAAAAGCATCCATCTGAAGACCAAAAATCTACAGAACTATAACCTACCGTACCAGCAGAAGCACCAACATTTATAACCATTACGCTATGGGCTGGTCTATTACTTTGTCCATAATAACCCAATGGTTCTAACCCACCATGAAACACAGGGAATTTCTCTGTATCTGATAGTAGATCTCTAGTTAATCTTCTACCTCGTAAAACACTAGATATCTCTCCCAACATTTTCCATTCAACTTCAACCCCATCAAGTAGCTTTTCCATAAAATTTTGCTTCATCATGATTCAATCACCTCAATAATCTCATCAATCTGAGCACGAAGCTGATCTATCTTCTCTACTGTCATTTTTATTTCTGAATTAAGTTCATTTATGTCAATGACTTCTCTAGTGTCTTTTGCTACAACATAAGAACTCACAGAAAGATTGTACTCTTCCTGAACAATTTTTTCATAATCAACAGATACTGCTACATGTTCCACATCTTCTTTGCTGTCAAACATCTGCATAATTTGCTGAATATGCCCTGGATCATTCTCATCATCATTGTCTGTTAGAATATTGTTATTGGTCTCTTTTTTAAATAAACCACTTGCATCAATAAATTGAATCTTGTTATCGCTTTTGTGCTTAGAAAGAACCAAAATATTAACCGCTATTGAAGTGCCATAGAAAAGATTCGGTGCTAACGAAATAACCGTTTCTACATAGTTATTATCCACCAAGAATTTTCTTATTTTTTGCTCTGCACCACCACGGTAAAAAATTCCTGGGAAGCAAACAATCGCAGCACGTCCCTTGCTTGATAAATAGCTTAACGAATGAAGCACAAAGGCAAAATCCGCTTTAGATTTTGGAGCGAGTACTCCTGCAGGGGCAAAACGCTCATCATTAATAAGCGTGGGATCACCATCGCCAATCCAATTAACAGAATATGGCGGATTAGACACAATGGCATCAAAAGGCTTTTCGTCGCCAAAGTGTGGGTCTATAAGTGTATTTCCAAGTGCTATATTAAACTTGTCATAGTTGATATTGTGTAAGAACATATTCATACGTGCAAGGTTATAGGTGGTGTGATTGATCTCTTGTCCGTAAAAACCATCTTCAATAATATGATCATCAAACTGTTTTTTTGCTTGCAAAAGCAGAGAACCAGAACCCGCAGCCGGGTCATATATCTTATTAATAGTGGTTTGCTTGTGTATAGCCAACTGAGCAATGAGCTTCGACACACACTGAGGTGTAAAAAATTCCCCACCAGATTTTCCAGCATTGGCGGCATAGTTAGAGATCAAAAACTCATAGGCATCACCAAAAAGGTCAATATGACTTTCTTCAAATTTTCCAAAGTTAAGTCCTTCTACCCCTTTAATAACAGCTGCCAAGCGACTATTTTTATCCTTTACAGTATTGCCAAGTCTATTGCTTGTCGTATCAAAATCAGCGAATAATCCTTTGATATCTAATTCAGATGGATATCCATTCGCTGAACTTTCAATCGCTGAAAAAATGGCAGCTAAATCTGTATTTAAGCTTTCATTTGTATTTGCTGTCTTTGCAACTCTCGAAAACAATTGGGTTGGATATATGAAATATCCTTTTGTTTTAATCGCATCAGCCTTGATTTCATCCGTTATGATATCATCATCAAGTTCTTCATACTTGATGCTTTCATCGCCTGCTTCAATATAACTTGCAAAGTTCTCGCTTATAAAACGATAAAATAGTGTTCCTAAAACATATTGTTTAAAATCCCATCCATCTACTGAACCTCGAACATCATTGGCTATCTTCCAGATTTGAGATTGTAATTCTGCACGTTGTGCTGCACTTGACATTTGAATACCTCCAAATTTTCTATAATGATTATAAAAGCACTTCCAAATAAGATTGAAGTTTATCTTCTACCTTTAACTTCTTGCCATATTCACAAAGTAATGCGATGTTTTTATCCTCTCTTCTGACGTACCTTTTAAAAGCATCGGTTATGATTTGAATATCTGTCTTGTTGTGCTTTCGAAGAATATCGCATAGGGTTCTTTCCATGTTGTAAGCCCTTACCATATTACCAGCAGGGGTTTTTACCTCGACAACGCCAAGATCATACAGTTCCATAATGACACGGTTACACTTCACGTTTTCAGCTTTTACCGTAGATATATTGTAATTATGGGGAAAAGTCATTTGGAATTTTGCTGGTGTTCTGTCGGTTAAATCATATAAATAAAGTGCAGTGGCACCTGAGAATATCCCTCGTTTATAGCGAGATTGAAGAATATACATCTCATCTTCCCATGAACCTGCCAGTTGATAAACACCTCGTCCCGTCCGTTCTAGCACCCCTGTCTCCACCATATATTTGAGATTGCCACGTGAAATTCCTGCTTTTGTTACTTCCGCAGCTGTTATGACACCATTATTCTTTTTAATCATTTCCATAAGCAGCTCAGTACTTGCCATAACTCACCTTCTCTCAAAATCAAAAAGACCCTACGCATATAATTATGACCCTCATATGCGTAAAAGTCAAAGTGTTTTTACTGAAATTTCCTGTTTAAAACTTTTTGATCAAAACAATCTTTTGGACTTTTTCTTTTGATAAAATCTCATATTTCATAAACGATAAATCAATCTACTTATTGTTCAAAACAGCCGTTTCTACGATTTTGCTGGCGTTAGCAAAATGGTACTTCGCATCTCCAATGTGCTTTCAACGATTTAATATTATGAAATCCCCACTTGTGTCACCAATAAAAAAAGACTTTCATGCTCAACTTCACAAAAGTTTTGAGCATAAAAGTCAAATTGTTTTCTAAATCCACACATTCACTGTTGTGTGCCCAGTGTCACATTTCACTTTATTCCCTACAGTTCCAGTCCCATAAGCACTTTGCTTATTCCGTTTCTTAAAACTAAACAGCAGTTGTTTTCTATAAAAATCGCCTCTCTGACTCCCATCAGATACTAGCCCTTTTTCCGTAGTCCCACCACACACTCAACGTGCTCGGTCCACGGGAACATGTCATAAGGCTGGATAGCCTTGACACTGTAACCGTTAAGTGTGAGGTAGCGGACATCGCGCGCTAGGGTCTCTGGACCGCAGGACACGTACACCACACGCTTTGGTCCGAGCTTCACGAGGGCTGAGAGGAAATTATCGTCACTGCCGCTGCGTGGTGGATCCATAAAGACCACGTCTAGGAATTCGTTTTCGGCAGCCATTTCCAGCATGAAATCGCCAGCATCTCCCTGATAGAACTGTGTATTGGTGATGCTGTTGAGTTTTGCATTGGCGACAGCGTCTTTTACAGCATCTTTGTTGAGTTCTACACCGATGACCTCGCCCGCTTTTTTACTGGCGATAAGGCCGATAGTGCCGATGCCGCAATAAGCGTCCAGGACGTTTTCAGTGCCTGTTAGGGCCGCATATTCCATAGCTTTATCATAAAGCTTTTCGGTTTGGACCGAATTGATCTGATAAAACGACTTCGGTGAAATACGGAAGGTAGTACCGCAGAGCACATCTTCGATATATCCCTTACCGTAGAGGACTTTTTCATACGCGCCGAGTACCATGCTGGTGCGGCGGTTATTCACATTAAACACCACTGTGCTGATCTCTGGGTGGGCTTTAACTAAGGCTTTCACGAAATTGTTCTTAGAAGGCATAATAGGGTTTCCGCCGACGATGACCACCATGACCTCACCCGTGACGTGCCCCGTCCTTATGAGTACATGACGGAGAAAGCCAGTGTCATAATCCTCATCATAGGGCGTCATCTTAAATGACGGCATAAGACCTAAAATCGTCTGGATGATACCGTTCGCACGTTTATCTTGTATCAGGCAGTTGGTGATGGGAATCACGCGGTGGCTGTCTTCTTCATAGATTCCTGCGACGATCTTGCCGCGTTTATCATAGGAAAATGTGGCATGCACTTTATTTCGATAGTGCTCAGGATTTTCCATGCCGACGATGGGCGAAACCTTACCAAAGGCGCTCATTAGCAGCTCAATTTTCTTTTGCTTATATTTAAGCTGACCCTCATACGTTAGGTGCTGAAGCTGACAGCCGCCACACGCGCCGAACACCCCGCATTTGGGCTCGCTGCGATAGGCATCTAAAGAGCGGTCATAGCGTGGTTTTTGTTCCATACGCTCGAATGCACCACTACGCTCCACGACCTTCTTGCCCCTTACGGTATGAGCGGGTTTACGCTCAGTTTGAACGGTGCTTGAGGTGGGCTTACCCTTTGCCTGGTAAGGTTTTCTCGCCTCGACAGACTTCTGAGGGGTGGTTTTCGCCTCATACGGTTCATAGTAATCATCCTCATAATAATCAGACTCAAAGGTGTCTACCGAGGGTCCTTTATGCTTCTTTTTCTTGTTTAATCCCTCATAAAATGGCGTTTTACCCGCCTGTGGTGGATTTCCCTTGCGTGAACTCATGTTATCCTCATTTCATTTTGTTTTATCCGTATACGGTTTGAAGAGTGTTCAAATGTTTACATCGTAACCAATTTTCGCAGACGCTGTTTATCCAGCACCTTAAGTCCACCGCGCTGTAGCTCGACGATGCCTTCCGAGGCGAAGTATTTCAGCATCCTGGAAACCACCTCTCTGGCTGAACCGACATATTTAGCGATGGCATCATGGGTAAGCATGATTTCCACACTTCCCGTTCGAGAGATTTCATCGATCAAGAAGCTCGCCAAGCGCTTATCGAAGCTCATAAACAGAATTTGCTGCATCGCCCACATGACATCAGAAAAGCGCGCCACCGCTTCCTTGTTCGTGAAATTTTCGACGTGGATATTCGTGCTGGCGATTTCAGAATAGACATCTGAGTTGATGATCACCAGTTCACTGTCATAATCGGCGTCGATATGCACATCAAAAGTGATATTACTAAGGACACAGGAGGAAGATAACACACACACATCACCTGCTGATAAGCGGTATAAGGTGACCTCTCGCCCATCCTCCGATAGCATATACGTTCTCAGGCCGCCTGCACGAACGAGCAAAATCCCGACACAATCCTGATCGCCACCATGGATGGTTTCTCCCTTTTTATAATTCACAGGGTAACTGTTTTCTTCTAGTTTCAACTTTTCAGTCTCTGATAGGTACTCCCAAAAATTCAGCGTGTTTGAAAGTGTCTCTCTAATCGCTATCGACATGTATCTAATCCCCTTATGCTTCTAAATAAAAACCCGATTGTTCTGGTCTTATTATACCATACAATCGGGTTTTTTAATCGTTTAGCCATCCTATTCTTGTGGTGTGAACAAATATCCCGTCATGGACATGGAACCCATCAGGCAAACGTCGTTAAAGACTTCCACCTGATCCTCTGCATCCGAAGCCCCCAGCGCATATAAGAGCGGAAAGTAGTGGTCTGGCGTGTAGAACGCCTTCTTCGCGCTATCGCCTGCACGTTCATAATGAATCACATCATCATGCCTGCCCTCTACTATCGCGCTTTTCACATAATCGTCGAACGCCTGCGCCCATGAAAATCCCTCTGGCAAGTCCCAGCTGATCAAGGCGAGATTATGCACGATGTTGCCACTGCCAAATATCAAATACCCTTCATCTCTAAGCGTCGCCAGCCTTTTGCCGATATCATAATGAACCTGAGCGGCGGCCCTTGCATGGACACTGAGCTGTACCACGGGAATATCCGCCTCTGGATACATCTTACATAAAACGGACCACGTACCATGGTCGATGCCCCAGCCATTATCGACGGTTACCGTATCCCCTAGAATCACTTTAACGGCTTCGGTTAAATCAGCATCCCCCTTTACAGGGTACTTCAGCTCATATAGGGCACGTGGAAAACCATACATGTCGTAAATCGTTCTTGGATTTTCAGCATCAGAGGTTAGCGTCCCCTCAGTATACCAATGCGCTGATACTGCGAGTATCGCCTTCGGACGCGGCAGCCTTTTCCCCAGCGCTTCCCAAGTTTTCGTAAACGCATTATCCTCGATGGCATTCATAGGGGAACCATGTCCCACGAAAATCACCGGCATCCTTTTTAACATTAACCCATCACTCATGGCATCCTCACTTTTGCTTATTTTGATAGTAGCATACCCGTTTCATGGACGTTTAAACGTTTACGAATTTTGCGATTACCAGCGACCTTCCTCTAAATCGTAAGGCGTCTCCTGATAGACGAAGTAGTTCAGCCAGTTGGAAAACAGCAGATGCGCATGGGAGCGCCACTTTACCTTAACCGGTAGCTCAGGGTGATCATCTGTAAAATAATGTCGCGGCACCTCGATGGGGAGCCCTTTGTTCAGGTCTCTAAAGTATTCTGTCGCCAATGTGAGCGCATCATACTCCGAATGCCCCGTGGCATAGACTTCTCTCCCGTCCAAACTCACCACGAGCCCTACACCGCTCTCCTCCGAATAAGCGACGATTTCCAGGGTCTTTACCTTTGCGATGTCCGCACGCCTTACTTCAGTATGACGCGACTGTGGGATGTAAAACGCATCGTCGAATCCTCTAAGAAGTTTCGAATGATTCGAGGTCGCCACATGCTTAAAGACGCCGAAGCATTTTTTCTCTAGTGGGTATTTCGGAATGCCATAGTGTTTGTAAAGCGCTGCCTGAGCCCCCCAGCAAATATGGAACGTGGCAAAGCCATGATGTCTCGACCATTCCAGAATTTCCTCCAGCTCCTGCCAGTAGGAAACGGCTTCGAAGGCGAGGTTCTCCACCGGCGCACCAGTGATGACCAGTCCGTCGAACCGTTGGTCCTTAACCTCTGAAAACGGCTTATAGAACCGTTCTAAATATTCCATGGACGTGTTTTGAGGCACATGTGAATCGATGCGGATCAGGACGATTTCCGTCTGAAGGGGCGTGTTTCCTAAAACCCGCAGAAGCTGTGTCTCTGTGGTTTCACGGGTGGGCATCAGGTTTAGGATCCCGATCTTGAGGGGCCGGATATCTTGATGAAATGCCCGAAACTCAGTCATGGTAAATATATTTTCTTCTGCCAGTACGGCTGCTGCAGGAAGCGTGTTTGGAATAATGATGGGCATATAAGTCACCCTACCTTGTTTGTGAAGCATTCAGTGCTTCACTTAAATCATCGATCAAGTCCTCTACGGCTTCTAGGCCGATGGAAATCCGAATTAAATCGGATGAAACGCCGGCGCGCTTTAAGCCTTCTTCATCGAGCTGGGCATGTGTCGTGCTGGCAGGATGGATGACCAGTGATTTTGCGTCGGCGACATTGGCCAAAAGCGAAAAGAGCTTAAGGGAATCGATAAAGGTTTTTCCCGCTTCCACGCCGCCATTAATGCCGAAAGTGAAGATGGAGCCTGTTCCCTTAGGGAAGTCACGGTCGGCAAGCGCTTTATAGGGGCTATCAGGAAGCTCAGGATAACGAATCCAGCTTACTGCCGGGTGCTCTGATAAAAACCGGATGATTTTACGCGTGTTCTCCACATGGCGCTCGACGCGTAATGAGAGGGTTTCCAGTCCCTGTAGAAGTAAAAAGGCATTAAATGGGCTAAGGCATGCACCGGTATCTCTGAGCAGCTGTACGCGCGCCTTCGTGATAAATGCTGCTGCACCCACATCCTGCGCATAGCGGATGCCATGATAGCTGGCATCTGGTTCTGTAAGGCCTGGGAAACGTCCTGAACGAATCCAATCGAACTTGCCAGCGTCCACGATAAGGCCGCCTATGCTGGTGCCATGACCCCCGATGAATTTCGTAGCAGAGTGGACGATAATATCCGCCCCATGATCGAAGGGCCTAAAAAGGTACGGTGTGGCGAAGGTATTATCCACGATGAGTGGGACACCCGCTTCATGCGCCACCTCAGCTAGCGCCGCCACATCCACGAGGTTAATATCAGGATTCCCGATGGTTTCCACATACACCGCTTTGGTCTTTTCATTAATTGCGCCTTTAACCGCCTCGAGATCACCAGCATCCACGAATTTAGTCGAGATGCCATACTTCGGTAACGTCACTGAGAACAGGTTATAGGTACCGCCATATAAGGTCTGCGCCGATACGATTTCGTCGCCAGCCTGCGCGATATTCATGATGGCATAGGTCACCGCTGCTGAACCGGATGCCACGGCGAGTGCGCCGACGCCCCCTTCGAGTAACGCGATGCGCTGCTCTAACACGTCTGTGGTAGGGTTCATAATGCGCGTATAGATATTGCCCGGCTCTTTCAAGGCAAATAAGTTCGCTGCATGCTCAACGTCTCTAAACACGTATGAGCTCGTCTGATAAATCGGCACCGCTCTAGATCCAGTGGTGGGATCGGGGGTTTGTCCGCCGTGAATTTGTAAGGTTTCAAACTTAAGATTTTTCTCTGACATTTGTTTTCTCCTCTGTGATTTAGATTAAATCCGGAAAAAACAAAGACCTCTTTCCTAGAAAGAGGCCATTTATATAATAAAATTAGTCCTCCCTCATCTCTCAGTCGTTAAACTGCAGGAATTGGCACCATGCGTATCGCTGGTTGCCGGGCATCATAGGGCCTGTCCCTCCGCCTCTCTGGATAAGAGTATCTCGTTTATTCGGTTTTAATGATATTAGCATGATTGATAATCTCTGTCAATCAGAAAATTGAATTCTTTTGATTTTCATGTTGATGAATTCCTCGATGGCTTCCAGACGGTTTAAATCCTTTTGTGTGATAAACGAGTACGCGACGCCATAAAGACCAGCGCGGCCCGTTCTGCCGATTCGGTGCACGTAATTTTCCGCATCATCCGGCATGTTGTAGTTGAACACATGGGTGACCCCATCGATGTCCAGCCCTCTCGCAGCCACATCCGTCGCCACCAGATACTGAACAACCCCGTCCCTAAACTGTTGCATCACCACTTCTCTCTTCGCTTGTGTCAATGCTCCGTGCAGCGTCTCTACAGAATACCCGGCCGCCAGCATCTCCTCGTACAGCGCCTGGGCACCCATACGGGATCTGGTGAACACCATGGCCTTTTCCGGATAATTTTGCTTAAGCACCCTCTGAAAATCGGCGAATTTTTTTCGGTTCGACGTAATGACCACGTACTGGTCGATGGTCTCCAGAGTGATTTGCTTCCTCGGCGCCTTGACTGTGACGGGATCTTTAAGCACTTTATCGGCGAAGGTATCCACTGCATGGCTCAGAGTGGCTGAGTAGCAAAGCGTCTGACGCGAACTCGGCGTCTGTTCCAAAATTTCATCCACCTCTTTACGAAAGCCGATATGAAACATTTGATCCGCTTCATCCACTACCAGAATTTTTAAATCGTCAAACTGGATCGTCCCACGTCTAAGATAGTCTAAAATCCGACCCGGTGTTCCGATAACCAGTTCCACCTCTCCGCCAACCTTATGAAGCTGCGCGATGACGTCCTGGCCACCATAGGCAGTGAGTATTTTTAAAGGCTTGATGTGCGCCAGTTGTTTCGCCACCTTTGAAATCTGGATGGCCAGTTCACGTGTCGGTGTGATGATGAGGCCCTGGATTTTACCTGTATCAGGCTCAATCTGCTGAAACATGGGTAGCAAAAAGGCCAAGGTCTTTCCCGTACCTGTTTGCGCCTCGCCTAACAGATCCTTTCCTTTCAGCACCACTGGGATGCTCAGGGACTGAATCGGTGTCGGCGTGTGAATCTCCAGTGTTTCCAGTGCGTAGACGAGTTCTGCAGCTACACCGAGTTTATAAAATGACATGAAGCCTCCTTAAAATTTGTCTGTTCGTTAATTTGATTTTATTCGCGCTGACTTTAGTTGCGCTGATTTACTTTTCTTTTTCAGCAAGCTTTTTCGCCACATCCGGAACGAACTTCATGGATTCCATCGGTGGACGGACATATCCAGCATTCTCCTGGCGTTTAGGCAGTGTCAGCTTTTTATAGTCGAGGTCTTTATAAGGGATCATGGATAGGAGGTGAGAAATGCAGTTGATCCGTGCATTGCGTTTTTTATCGGACTCCACCACATGCCATGGCGATGATTCCGTGTCGGTATACTGAAACATCACGTCTTTAGCTTTTGAGTACTCAACCCACCTGGAGCGTGCTTCCAGATCCATTTCACTGAGCTTCCAGCGTTTCGTCTCATCGTTGATGCGTTCTTGGAACCGTTCTTCCTGTTCATCGTCACTGACTGAAAACCAGTACTTGATTAGCATAATCCCCGAACGGATCAACATGTCCTCAAACTCGGGGACTGATTTTAGGAATTCCCAATACTCTTCATCGGTGCAGAATCCCATAACGCGTTCTACCCCTGCTCGATTATACCAGCTTCTGTCGAAAATAACCATCTCTCCTGCGCTGGGAAGATGGGCTACATATCTTTGAAAGTACCACTGGGTCCTTTCCTTTTCTGTCGGCTTAGGCAGTGCCACGACGCGGCAGGTCCTCGGGTTTAACGGTTCAGTGATGCGTTTTATGCAGCCACCCTTACCCGCTGCATCTCGACCTTCGAATAGTATGACGACTCTAAGGCCTTCGTGGACGATCCATTCCTGTAGCTTGACGAGCTCCGTCTGAAGCTCGGACAATTTTTCCTCATAAACCTCCTTTTTCAATTTCATAAGCCACCTCATATTTACTCTTTTTGGTCTCATACATTTTCGCGTCGGCAATTTCTAAAACCTTATGCAAATCTTCATCCACGAGGGCGATATGATAACCCGCGGATAACGAAAGCCATCTTTCCGTCTCCATGTCTTGGTTATAGCGGTCAATCTGTTCCTCCACTCTAAGAAGCACCTCAAGTGCCCCATCGTCACCACAACGAGGCGCGATGATGGCAAACTCGTCTCCACCAATGCGGGCGATTAAATCTCCTGTCCGGATACTTTTTCTCAGCACCTCAGCGGTCGCCATGATATGCTCATCACCAACCGAGTGACCGAACCCGTCGTTAATGCTCTTAAGGCCATCGATATCCACCACCATCATCATGGTGGGTAAGTCATATGTATTTTCCAGCGCACGCTCGAAATACCCGCGGTTAAACACACCTGTCAAGCCATCATGGCTACTTTTATAAGCCAGGTGTTTGATTTCATGCTGGTACGTCATTTCGCGTTTCCAGATTTCGTTGAGAATCGCCGCGACGACGATGATGATTACCGCTCTTGAGAGCGTGGACAGCGTCCAGCTCGCCCTGATGATTAACTCAAGCACCAAGTGATATAAGGCTAATCCCACACCTGTCAATAAGGTCCGCTTAGGCATCCATATGGCACTTAACGTGATGGGGATGTAAAACAGATGGGTATAAACGCGATCCGTTTTAAATTGGATTGCTAAAAACGAAGCCATCACAAGCGTCCCCATCAATGTAATTGTAAATAGTAGCCGTTTTCGCTTCGTTATATGTACCTCTCCCATGTGTTACCTCCGCCACCTTCTTTTTGCTTTATACCCGAAAATCCTGTGACCACACATCCGTTAAAGGCGATGTAAAATAAAACCCCGAGTGGGGACCAATTGTCTGGACACCAGTCAGGGTTATTGAATTAAGACTAATTTTTATGACTTATTTTTATGACATCCCATCGATTAGTTCGTTTACGCGCGACTTGATAATTTCCAAATCAGTGGCTGTCGGTCGTCCTTTAAACTCATGTGGTGCGATAAATGTCCATCCCAGTTTATAGCGCTCGGAAATCTCATCGAGCTCCTTCTGAGCCCCACCAGACCAACCATACGAGCCGAACCTGAAGGCTTTTCTGCCATAAGCCTTTTTCTTGCCGATTTCATCAAGAACGGCAGCCATGGGAGGAAACATTTTATATTCGTATGTCGGCATCGCTAAGATAACCGCTGATGAGGTCCATACCGATGTGATCACTTCTCCCCAAGGGGTTTCAGGCACTCGATGTATATGATATTTGATACCGGCATCCATTAAGGCTTGTTCAGCAGCCTTTACGGCTTCACCCGTCATACCGTACATACTACCCCAGATCAGCGTCACCTCTTTACGAGCGTCCCCCTTTTGATAAAGGGCATAATCACGGTAATCCTCGATAATTTTGTTCACTCGCGATTGCCAGATCAGTCCATGACCTGGTGCGACACGTTTGATCTCTAGCCCACCACATTTTTCGATGGCTTTAATGACAAAAGGCGAAAATGCACCGACGATGTTCGAGTAGTAACGAATCGTCTCATGCTCAAAAGTTTCAAGCTCTTCGTCAGTATAATCATCATCAAACGCTGATCTTTCAAAGTTTCCGAAGCTTCCGAACGCATCACAAGAAAACAGCGTACCTGACGAAGCATCATAGGTCACCATGGCATCTGGCCAATGCACATGTGGAATCATATGAAAGCTTAAGACCTTCCCACCACCTAGATCCAGCTGATCCTGATCCTTTACCACATGTATCGGCACATTTTCACCAAAAAACGCGCGATACAGCTCAGCGCCTTTGTCTGAGCAGTATACCTCGAAGTCTCGGTGTACTTTTAACAAGTCATCTATCCACCCTGCGTGGTCAGGCTCTAAATGGTTTAACACCAAATATTTAATGGAGGAAAGTTCAATATTTAAGTCATCTAATAGTTTAAAAAAGGATTCCGGAACGCCATCCCATCCGCAAACGCCATCGATTAGAGCCGTTTCTACTCCCTTTACAACATAGGAATTGATCGTCACCCCATTAGGAATTTCCCAAAGCCCCTCAAAAAGCATGTTTTCAACCGTTACAGATAACTGATGGGTGCCTTCTGAAATTTGACTGATTTTCATAAGTGTCTCCTTTGATTATATTGTTAAGTATTTCACTTTTAAGCTCGCCTAATTGATATTTATTATCCTTCATCTGGATTATACCACAATCCTTCCCTCGTTAATCGTAAACTTATCAAAAAAAATGTAAAAAAAAATACCAGCATTCGTCTTTGCTGGTATTAGGGGATATCAACTGGAAGTGGAAGCTTCCGCTGTTGATGGTGAGATTTGTGAAATCAGTATTCCGGTGAGGATCAATGCACAGCCTAGTAAGCTCCGAATGTTCATGCTTTCGCTTAATAAAAGTGCGCCACCCACTGCGCCGAATACCGATTCCATACTGAGTATGATGGCCGCATGTGAAGGCTTTGCATCCTTTTGCGCAACCACCTGAAGTGTGTAAGCTACCCCTACGGATAAGAGCCCCCCATATAGTAATGGAATCAAACTGGAAACGATGGCAGGTGCTGTGACGGTTTCAAACATAAAGGCGGATCCTAGACTCAAAATGGAACAAGTGGCAAACTGAAGGGCCGATAAAATAATTGGGTCGATTTCTTTAGCAAACTTGTCGATGGTCAAAATATGAAGTGCCCAGAAAATGGCGCCGATTAAAACCAGCAAGTCACCGAAAGCGATACTGAAATCTTCGTTAACACTGAGCAAATAGAGTCCAATTACAGCGGCGAACACGCCTAGCCATGCATTTTTACCGATTTTATGCTTTAAAAATAGTCCGAATAAAGGCACGATGACCATATAAAGCCCAGTGATAAATCCCGCTTTACCCGCAGTTGTGTACCCGAGACCGATCTGCTGTAAAGTAGAGGCGATAAATAAAACGGTTCCAATAATGATGCCTGGTATGGCCATTTTAGCGAAAGCCATTTTTTCACCTTTTTTATTTTTATTAAAGTAAATGATGAGCGGTACTAATGATAATGCGCCTAATGCGAATCGTATGCCGTTAAAGGTAAAAGCACCAATGTATTGCGCACCGACTCTTTGCGCGACAAATCCGAATCCCCATATGGCTGAAGTTAATAATAACAATAAATTGGCAACCATTCTTTTATTCATATTTAGCTCCTAACTGTTTTCTCAATTTAATGATACCATTTAAAACAACAAAAAATCATCATAATAATTACAATGATTTCTTGCTTTTTCTGTATAATTTACAAACTTAAGAATGGTTACTGACCATATAGCCGATCGAGTTTTACTGCTATGGATAGCTGAGCAAACAAAGGCACATCCCCTTCATGAAAATTCAATATCTCTTTAATTTTAGAAAGACGGTACCTAACCGTGTTTTGATGAATAAACAAGCTCTGCGCTGTCATTCGAATATCGCCATCTGCTTCAACATAAGCGATCGCCGTATCATATAGGTCAGAATGGGATGCTTGATCATACACCTTCAGCGGCTGGATTATGGCTTGATGAAACCTTCTCATCCAAAAATCGTCATGGTATGGGAGAAGTAAGCTATAGACACCAACTTCATCGAAATGCTTCACATTTTCACCTTCGATGCAAGCAATACGGTGCGCCATCAGGCATTCCTTTAGCAATTTATCAATTTCACTTATCTGCTGATACAAATTAGAAACACCAATGTGATAATGCCCTGAATCCAGTTCAAATCGCGAAAGCGTTTTTAAAATATGGGCATTAAACGCTATATGCTCCCCAGAAAAGATCATCATGACACCATTTCTAAACCTGACCGCCAGGCTTTCTTTTTCTAATAAGGGATGCTGCTTTATCGTGTTTACGAGAAGATTGAGCTCAATTTCCGTGTGATACTGCCGCTTCGTAAAGAAAACCGCGTAACATTGCTCCTTAAAGCGAGGATTAAGCTCAAGTGCCAACTCCTTTACGGTGCTTCGATCCAGTGGCTTGTTAAGCAAGATTTCAATTTTTGCTTCGATCAGCTCGTAATGATTCACTAGTCGTATACGGTCCATGACCTCTGTGATGATATCTTCAAAATACGCGCTATTATCAAAGATGAAAATGGGAAATCCAATCTCATTTGACAGCTGTACCACTTCCTTAGGCAGCTCATCATAGTAGATATTTTTAACAGCCAATCCGCTTACACCGTCGTTTATCAAATCCTTAATCGCTTCGTAAATATACTCAGGATGATCCTTCGCAAAAAGGAGACTGGTCAGAACAAACTCACCCGTTACAAAGTGCCCTGGTATCCGGTGAAAAAACTCCCAATCTAAAATCCCGACCTTATGGATCATGCGGTCAAGACCACTGACACCAGAAATCAATTTGAAGTTTTGAAAGGTTTTCAATTTCGTTGCATCAAAAATACTAATGGACATGTCTTACTCCGAATGGATATTTTTCAAATTTTTATCACACCTTTGAAGATTGAGTTACTAAAGAAGGCTCAGCGCCGATCATGCCTCTCATGCTTTGGTAATACGCTTCAGTTGAGAGCTCGTCTTTTCTCTTCTTCGCGGCGTCCAGCTTTTCCCGATAGCCGAATCCATCGATAATCGAACGGTTGATAGGGTTCTTTATAAAGGCTTCTAAGGAATCGATGATCTTTTGTGTGTTTTTAATATCACCCTGCTGCTTTGCTTTTAGCCGCTCATTATACCAATCGCTGTTTAATACGTTTTCTCTGGTGAAAAGCCCTCTCACAGCTTCTGATTCGATGGTTTGATGCTCATAGGTACCGTAAGCCATAATATGCAGGATGGCTTTTAGTGGTGGGATGGCATATTCAATACTGCCATCGTTAAAATATTCCAGTGCTGCTTTTTTATGTCCCTTTGTGATGTTCATGATCCCATCCACAAATGCATCTAAGTCTTGTTTTTCAGGCTTGAGTAGCATTTCGTCGAAAACAGTCTGGGGCTCATCGAAGATCTTTCCGAAATATTTATAGGAAAAGACCTCGGTCATGCGATAGCCTAATCGGCTAGCGGGGATTACTTTTCCGTGATATTCAAAATCCTCTAGCTTTTCGAAGGATCCTTCATAGATAAGGCGATACGGATCTCTTTCCGCTTCAGTAAGTCGCGACCAAAGCTCTGGAATGAGGATAGAGATGTCATGGTCTACCCGAGTATTCGGACCAATATGCCCTGCTGGCGTGGTAAAACCATTGTAATCGCCCAAAATATAAGACAAGAGAGCGCTATTTAAGTCATAAATCGGTAGCAGCATGTTAAAAGGCCCTTTGGTGAGTGCTCCTTCTGAGCCAGCACCAGTGGTTGATGGCGATTTTCCAGTAAGGCTACTGATGAAGTCCATGAATAATTCTGGTAGCTCCTGATAATGTAACGGGTTATAGACGCTAAGTGGTGGAATTTTTTTCCCTTTTTCTTCTCCCGGAGGGTTGTTACGTCTACCAGGTAATATGGCATTCACTGGCATAAGCACAGGTCTGGATAATGGAATTTTCCGTGAAAAGCGCACGCCAACTTCTGCCACATAATTTGCAATCGGCCTGATGAAATCCTTACGGTGCTCCAGATAACGTGGATTTTTGCTTGGTGCGCCATCGACGATCCGTGGCTCTGATGAGATAATGCAATACTGGTCCTCACCTACTAAAAAGTCCTCGATCAGTGCTTTAACTGGATCCGTATAATGGATGTAGTTCATGACATCTTCACGGATTTGAAGCACCTGTGCCTTATCCAGCGGTTCAAAATTGGTGGCAAATAGATTATCACTCGATAGGTCTAGCTCCGCTTGCTTATCATAGCCTTTATGAATGGCATCGTCTGGCCTTTGAAAGAATCGATATTCACAGTTCGAGACGAATTTAAGGCTGCTGTTAACACAGCCTGGTGCTAAATCGCTCAGCTTGTCTGCTGGTATCAGAATGGATGCGGTTACATCATCCTCCATTTGAAGCTTTTCACTGGGCATGAAATCCATGCGAAGCTTAAAGATTCGCCATACCGTGCCTTCGCCAAAACCAACACGCAAATAGCTAGGCCTTACCTTTCGACCATCAAAGTTGATCTCATTTCCAGGCTTGCCGTTGATGTAGTCGACAGTAAAATGCTTACGCCAATCCTCGCCCCATGATTCCCTATAAAAGCGTTTCACCATGAACACCAGTGATTTCACATGGTTAGGAATGGACTCGATGTAGGCGTTAAATTCATCGGAGTACGCAGATGAAGGCGATAGGAGCTTGATGACTGAGCCTAAAGTACGATCCACTGACAAAATAGGACGAGACGGTCTGGTTCGATCCGGATACTCTTTCCATCGTTTGCGATAGTCATAGTTCAGAATCTGTTCCACATGATCCAGGTCCTTTTGAAGGTCGTGTACGAAGTAGGTGCCATAGATGATGGCGTTGTCGATGGATTTTGAAATTTCTGACTTGCCGCCACCGGAGACTGTACAGGGCTTATGACAGAAGGTTCCTTCAGCATCGGTATACACGAGCTTCCATGTAGGTGCTTCAGGATGACGTTCTATTTGAAGCTTATCGCCATTTGGCAGTACGTAAATCTTATCAGGCAGCAACTTAAGGGTTTCTATTTTACCTTTGTTTTGCCACTCGATTCGCGTCTTCTTTAAATCGATTTCCACATTTTCCGGTAAGTAGATGATGGATTCGTAATTTTTATCAATTGCGTAGCCCGATTCGTGTACCGTCATGAACTTCTGATAATTCGAGGCATTTTCCTCAAAGGTATAACCTAAAATGCTCTTATCTTCCACTGCACGATAATGCTCACCCAAATTTTTTCTCGGGAATGCGATGGTGCCCCCTGCATGCTCTTCTTCCACATTGCCATACAGGTTTGCAGCAAAACTGATTTGTGTTTTGATTTCCTTTTTAGAATAGCCATAATAATTGTCTGCGATGATGGTTACACAAACACCTGACTGATCTCGACAGGTCAGCTTAAAGGCTTGTCCCTCATTATAGAGCTCTTCCTCATCGCGATAGCACATGCCGTCGAGCTTTTGCCGCTCTGTGGCTTCATCAAAATGCGGTAGACCAAGCTCGATTTTTTTAAGCTTGGTGAGGTGCGGTGCGAGCAGAATATAGCCTGTATGCCCCGACCATCCCTCTAAATCCAGTCCAGAGTCGTTGATATGGGCTCCCGGATCGCCTGCGTTTCCGAACACGGACTCCACAAAGTCCAAATTCGACACTAAGCTTCCTGGCGCGACAAATAAGACCTCCATGGTCTTTTCTTTAGAAATCCCGGAGACCTCTGGAGATACTGTGGGTTTTATCAGGAGTGAAACAAATGTTTTCGAAGGTTCTGGCTGCTTCGAAGTAAACGGCAGTATCTGTAATGCTTCCGGCGGATTCGTCGCATGCTCATAAAGCTTAAGGAACGTCTGCATCGGCACGGATTTCTTATCCCCTGGGATCGATAGTCCGCCCTCTACAATGTGAAATGATCCCTTCGTCGTGCGACGATCATTTCTCGGATTGTTAAGAATCCCTTGCTTGATGCGATAGCTGTTTACATACTCGTTTTCAAAGGTGTTACCATCAGGTGGAAGGGAGAGTTCACGTGCCAGACCATAATGGTCTAAAGTGAATGTATTAGTAATCACGCGCGGGATGGCTTCATGTCCTGCGAAATAACGCGTGAAGAAGTCGTCAATCCGCTTCCATATGCTTATTTCCTGTAAATCCACCATACGCGTTTTCTCGCGGTAATCTTGAATAATGTCATCGAAAAGCTCTAAATACCCTGGTGTTCCTGTATCATTACGTCTAAAAGCCTTTAAGCCCATCGCTGCCAGTTTGAAATTGATGTACTGAATTCGCTCTTCTTGAGTGACGTTTGGATCAATCCTACCAAAATCGATCCCGAGTTTTTTTCGATTCGACATAAATCCTCCTACTCGATACGCTCTAAACTTACCACTGTCTCCACGTGTGCCGTGTGACCAAAAACATCGACAGGCTGTACTGCTTTAAGTGCGTACTTGCCCTCTTCAGACAGGCGCTTTAAATCCCTCGCAAGCGTGGAAGGTTTACAGGACACATAGACGATACGCTTTGGTTTAACCTTTATAATGGCCTCCAGAACTTCAGGTGCACATCCTGCACGCGGCGGATCGACCACCACGACGTCTGCTGAACCGCCAGAAGCAACCAGTTCTGGAAAAATCTCTTCCGCTTTACCGACTGTAAAGGTCACATTATCAATTTGATTAAAAGCGGCATTCTTAATCGCGTTTTCAACTGCCTCTGGTACGATTTCCACACCATGGACTGATTTAGCGCGTTTGGCTAAAAATAGTGAAATGGTGCCCGTGCCTGAATAAAGCTCATAGACCTGCTCCTGTCCAGTGAGGTTGGCATAGTCAAGTGCAAGCTCATATAAGGCTTCCGTCTGTTTTGCATTGACCTGATAAAAGGACTGTGCAGAAATCTCAAAGGTTAATGAACCGATTTGGTCGACGATTGTCTCTTTTCCGTATAATAACTTGAAATCTTGGCCAAGTTCTCGAATCTCACGGCTCTCATCAATCCCTTGTATGACGGAAACGATATCAGGGGTTTTCGCGATCAAATTAGCAACAAGTGTTTTTGACATGGGAAGCTTTCGACCATGCGTTACAAGGACGACCATGATTTCGCCCGTTTTTTCTGACTTTCTAATCATGACGCTCTTTAGGATGCCCTTTCCCGTTTTCGGTTGAAATGGGGCGACATCGAAATCCACGATGTATTTACGAATGGTCTGGTTGATGATGGCAAATCGCTCGTCCTGTAATAAACAGTCCTTCACATCGATGGCGTGATGGGAATGCTGCTTAAAAAAGCCGATAACCGGCGATTTTGAGGTTCCTTGTACCGGGTAATGGCCTTTATTTCGATAGCGAAAAGGCCATTCCATCCCCAAAATCGGATTGACTTCCACGTTTTCGAAACCACCGATGCGCGTTAATGCTTCCCTAACGATTTTTTCCTTTAGCTTTAGCTGTGCGTCATAGTTTAACGCTTGGATTTGACATCCACCACATGTATCGTAAACCTCACAAGGTGGTGTAATTCTATCGGGTGATGGCTTTACCACTTCCAGGAGTTGCGCCTTTGCATAGCTTTTTTTCTGGGTATGGATTTTGTAGGTTACCTGATCGCCAGGGAGTCCACCACTTACAAAAATCGTCAGCCCTTCCTGTTTGCCTATTCCCTCACCTTCGTCACCTATATCCACTATATTAATGCTGTTTGCTTGCGATTTCATCGATTCACCTCATATTTTAGTAATCCTAGTATACCATACATCCGCATGCTGCACTCAAAAAACGAAAAGTGTACCTCTTAAAGAGATACACTTTATGACCCATCTTAAACAAATTCGTGGTTAATTTTGATTTCTGCGATCACCTAATGTTACGGTAATCAGCTTCTCTTCCTTCTCATCGCGTACAAGCTTAATGGTAATTTTATCACCTGGCTTGTATTTGCTGATAATGCTAGTGAGATCCGCCATGTTAAACACTTTTTCGTCATTAATTCCGACGATTAGGTCCATCTGCTCAATCCCTGCTTTATCTGCTGGCGAGCCTTCATAGATGTATCTGACGAGTACCCCCATAGGAATGCCATATAAATCTGCAGTGTTTTCATCTACATCGACACCGCCGATACCGATAAACGGTCTCGCCACATAACCTTTATCCTTTAGTTCTGCGACGATGGTCACCACTTGATCTGTAGGAATGGCAAATCCCATGCCCTCCACGTCAGTGTCGGCTATTTTCGCCGTGTTGATGCCGATAAGCTCACCTTTACCATTCACAAGTGCACCACCAGAGTTTCCGGGATTGATAGCAGCGTCCGTCTGGATGTACATGATGTTTGTATCACCATCCACTTGACGGTCTAGTGCACTGACGATGCCTTTAGTGATGGAGTTGTTATATCCTAAAGGGTTACCGATGGCGATGGCCACCTCACCGATTTTTAAGGATTCGGAATCACCGACCTTAATCGGTTTGATCAACGCGATGACATCCTCGTGGATATCTGTCTTCTGAATCGTTAATACCGCTAAGTCTGTTAACTCATCATAGCCCACCAACTTGGCGTTTACGATTTGATCCTTAGCGAGCTCGACGACGATATCCGTGGCTTCACTGACCACATGGTAATTGGTGACGATATAGTATAACTGAGACGTTTCATCAAAAATGACGCCAGAACCGGATACAGGAACCTCTTGTTGGTTGTTGAACCAATCGTACACTGTGGTCTTACTGTTAATGCCCACCACTGAATTGACGACATTGTTATAAATTTCTGTCACATCCGCATCGGTAACTGGTGCGTTGATTCCCGTTTCCTCGATGTATTCCTTCACAGATTGATATATCTCAGCGTTATAATTTTTTTCAAGTAATGCTTGGACCTTTTCATCGATGGCATCTTCATTTAAATTGATTTGTCCATTATAATAGCCGATCGTATAAGTGCTTCCACCGATTAAAACAGCCGATAATAAAACCATCAAAACGGAACTGAGTTTAAAATGCCTTTGCTTTTTCACCGGTACATGCTGTACTTCTTGATTTTCATCGATTATGCCCACGGTGTTCTCTTCAGACGGGACATGATCTACCTCTGGTGTTTCTTTAAAATCTTCATCCATTGATGAATCATCCGTTGTTACTTCTTCTTCGATTTCGTCAAATGCTTTTTTTTCTTGTTCATCCATCGTGAATCACCTCATCATATGATTTTAGAAAATCGTATGGGAAGACTTTGGCAAATCAATTTTTAAGACGCCATTTTTAAGCGTGGCGCGAATATTCTCCTTATCGACGTTCTGTACGAGAAAATTGCGCCTGAAAATGCCAAATCTTCGTTCACGGCGTATAAAATCATAATTTTCCTCAGACTCACCTTCATGCTTTTGCGCGATTATGCTTAGATAACTATTTTCATACACAATGGTGATGTTGTCGATTGTAAACCCCGGGAGTTCTGCTTCGACTAGAAAGAAAGCCTCGTTTTCACGCACGTCGACGTCAAAGGTGTTGATGACACTCTCACCTTTTTTTATCGCACAGCTTACCTTCTCTTCCATTACGTCGTAAAACAGTTGATCCAATGCTTGTCGGTGCTTTGAGCCATTATTTGTCTTCAACAATTTTACACACCTCCTAGACTATACAATACTGCATTTGTTTGAACAATTTATGAATAACAGTATAAACATCTTTAAAAATTTTGAAAATACTTGTCATGAAAACCTCACGATTTGAATATTTGCGGTGATAACGTAAAGATGAAGGCAACGCCGATATCTTCATTTGAAAACACATCAATTTTTTCGTGGTGTGCTTTTATGATTTCCTTAACGATGGAAAGGCCGAGACCAGAAGACTTCTTCTCGAGGCCTCTCGATTTATCAAGCTTGGTAAATCGATCCCAGATGACTTCCAGCTCCTTAGGCGATAACACACGTCCAGAGTTGCTGATGCCGACGTATAGCTTTTCGTTTCGGAACTCTGTCCGGATACTAATATCACCACCCACGTCGACGAACTTCGTCGCGTTATCCATCAGGTTGTAAATCACGCGATGAATGGCATTATAATCCCCATGCGCTAGAACCTTATCCTTATTTAAATCTATGGTCAGCTTTACGCGTTTCTCGATAATTTTCTGTTCAAAATTGTCGAGGACATTAAGAATCATCTCATTCAAATCAAAATCGGTCTTATTCAGAACCAGTGCGCCACTTTCCATTTTAGATAAATCCAATAAATCGTTAATCATCTTAATTAACCGATCACTTTCGGACAAAACTATTTTTAAGTAGCGTTCCTGTTTTTCTCCTTCGATGGTGCCATCAAGCATCCCCTGGGTATACCCTTTAATCGTCGTAAGCGGCGTTCTTAAATCGTGGGATAGACTGGAGATGAACATGCGTTTCGTATCCTCTTGCCGATTCAGCTCATCAGCCATGGCGTTAAAGCTTTCAGCTAACTCGCCAAGCTCATCTTTACGGTTTATGATAATCTTCTTCTCAAAATTGCCGTTTGAAATAAACTTCGCGGAATCGTTAATGACATTGATCTCATAACTCATTCGACGCGTGATCAAGAAGATTAAAATGACGGCGAGAAGCCCAGAAATGGCAAGTGAGACAAAGATGATCACAGACACCTTTGAGATGGTATCCTCAATCTCTGGCATGGGCACGTTAATGAACATGGCATACGTTAGGGTTCCTACGTTAAAGGGATAGCCTACTCGAAGCATGCGCTCTTTATAAAGGTCTTTATAAACGACCTCTCGGCTGGTGGTCTTGCCGGCAAAAACGTTTTTCAAATCTTCTGGCAGTTCTGGATACGTCATGACATCCAGCGTAATTCGATCCGTTTCAGTGGTATACATCTCCCCACTTTCTGTAAAGAGCCAGATATTTGCGCCGGTATAGCCATCGAGAAGCATGATTTGCTCCTGAAGTACGGTTAAGCTGATGGAGTCCACATACCGTTTATTCACCAGCTCTTCATAGTTCGTTACGCGTTTTATGATCAGCTCAGTCTCGTGGTTCACGAAATAGATGTCGAGAACCGTCCTCACACCGATGATGATGAGGATAAATGAGACGAGAAAAATCATGATATAAATAAATGCAAATTTATGAAAAATGGTCTTCATGTTTACCTCGGGTTATTCGATCTTAAATTTATAACCGACGCCCCAAACCGTCTTAATTTCCCATCCATTATTTTCGCGATCAAATTTTTCTCTTAATCGCTTAATGTGGACATCCACTGTTCTCGTTTCGCCGAAGAAATCATATCCCCAAATATGATCGAGCAACTGCTCTCTGGTGAATACGCGATTAGGGTGTGTGACCAAGTAATTTAAAAGCTCGATTTCCTTAGGTGGTAACTCAAGCACTTCTCCAAAATAGGTTACGTTATAATCGCCCATATTAATAGTTAAGTTAGCGACACTGACCACACCGTCCTGATCAATCTTATCCGCATTCTGAAAACGCCTAATCACGGCCTTAACGCGTGCCGTCATTTCCTTAGGATCGAAAGGCTTAACGATATAATCATCCGCACCAAGCTCAAGTCCCAGTACCTTATCAAAGGTTTCATCCTTCGCTGTCACCATGATTACTGGCGTTTGACCGAGCTTACGAATGGCCTTCAAGGTATCATAGCCATCCATTCCTGGCATCATGATGTCTAATAAAACGAGATCTGGGGTACTGTTCTTAAAGCCTTCCAGTCCTTTTTCACCGCTCTCGAATTGTTCCACGGAGTAACCTTCTTTTGTCAGATAAAGCGCGATTAGTTCTCTAATGTTTTCGTCGTCATCAACCACAAAAATTCTTTTATTCATCATATGGCCTCCTAAAAAAAATGAGCATTATTAAAATAATGCTCATTAACTCATATCCCTATTATACATGATTTTACACCTGACAACAATTGAACAGCATGTAAATTAATTATGTCCTTATCGGTTTAAAAACGCTTTGTACGCCTTAAATGTCATGTAGACGTCAACCTTGCTCACCACTTCATATGGCGCGTGCATGCTGAGTACTGGAACACCACAATCGACTACCTCTGCATCGGAATTTGCAAGGATATAAGCGATTGTTCCACCGCCGCCTTGGTCTACCTTTCCAAGCTCGCCGATCTGCCATACAATATCGTTTGCTTCGAAAATTTGTCTGACTTCACCGAGGAATTCAGCATTTGCATCGTTACATCCGCCCTTACCTCTAGCGCCTGTATACTTCACCAGTTGAACGCCTTTTCCAATATGTGCGGAGTTCTTCTTATCGTAAGCACCTGCAAAGTTTGGATCATAAGCGGCCCCCACATCACCAGAAAGCACTTGTGTTTTAGAAATACATCTTCTGAGATATAAATCGCTGAAATTTGGCTCTTGAAGAGCGATCAACTCAGCAACGATGTTTTCAAAGAAGCGGGATTGAGAACCGGTGTTGCCTTGGCTACCCACCTCTTCTTTATCCATGAACATGCCACAAGCTGTCGTTTTAAGCTCGCCGAGTTCAAACATGGCAGCAAGTCCAGCATAAGAACACACGCGGTCATCATGACCATAAGCAGAGATCATGCTTCGATCGAATCCGAGGTCTTTCGCCTTTCCAGCAGGTACGATTTCAAATTCTGCTGTCATAAAATCCGCTTCAGTGATGCCATACTTCTCGTTTAAGATTTTTAATACGTGTAATTTAACTTTATCTTTTGTTTTATCGTCACCGATCGGCATATGGCCGACTAAGACATTAAGCGTTTCACCGTCAATGCCCTCAGCGAGAGATTTCGTCACTTGATCCTTTGCAAGATGTGGAAGCAAATCCGTAATCGCTAAAACTGGATCGTTTTCATCCTCTCCGATAACCACTTCCACTTTTTCGCCAGCTTTATTGATAACCACCCCGTGGAGTGCCAATGGCGTCGCTGTCCACTGATATTTTTTAATGCCACCATAATAGTGCGTTTTAAAGAATGCCATGTCACTATCTTCATAGAGTGGGAACGGCTTAAGGTCAATTCTAGGCACATCGATATGAGCGCCTACGATATTCATGCCTTCCTTCAACGGCTTCTCACCGATGTTGAAAAGGACGATGGATTTATCGCGATTCATCGCGTAAATTTTAGCGCCTTTGACGAGTTTTTCTTCTCCGTTTAAGTACAGGTCGATATTTTTATAGCCTCTTGCCAATGCTTGCTTTAATATCTCATTTGCACTTTCGCGCTCTGTCTTACCCACATTAAGAAATTGCTTATAGCCTTCGTTGAAATCGAAACAACGTTTGATTTCTTCTTCACTTAAAGCTTCCCAAGCATTTTTAAACGAATGGCTTAGCGTCTTGCTTAAATCTTCAAAATTCATATCCTTTTCCATTTAATCCCCCTAAGAATGATGCATAAAAAAAACTGTACTTGTCAATAAATATAGGATATCGAAATATTCTGAATGATTCAAGTGAATTAAATTTTTGTAATATTGTTCTTGATGGCATACAATGCAGCTTGCGTGCGGTCTGTCACCTTAATTTTCTTAAAGATGTTCGAAACGTGATTCTTTACCGTTTTTTCGCTAATAAAGAGCTCTACGGCGATTTCCTTATTATTATGTCCTTTGGAAATCAAACGGATGACCTCGTATTCACGTTTAGTGAGTGCAGTACCGTTTAGCTCTTCGTTATTTTTATCCTTTCGCTTATACTCGCGGACTAAAATACCAGACAGTGTCGGATGTATGTAGACTTCTCCTTGAACGACCTTTTGAATCGCCTTCACGAGCGAAGACACATCCGCATCTTTAAGGACGTAACCTTCAGCACCGATGTTGATCGTCTCGATCAAATACTCCGCATCCTCGTGTATGGTTAACATCACCACTTTCGTATCTGGGTACTCTGCTTTAATCTGCTTCAGACAATCGATGCCATTCATATTCGGCATGTTGATGTCCAGAAGCACAACATCAGGTCTCACTTTTTCGATGACCTCTAAAGCTTCGACGCCATCGCCAGCTAACGCTACGATGTCAAACGACTCCTCAAGCTCCAGCAATTTTTTGATGCCTTCTCGAATCAATGCATGATCGTCGACGATGACCACTTTAATCTTCTTCATATTTCCCCTCCGATGCTGTTATTATTAGGAATTTCAATATTTATCGTCGTCCCTTTATGAGGGATTGATAGGATTTCAAACTTGCCATCGACGATGTCGATGCGCTCTTTCATGTTATAGAGACCATAACCCTGAGGCTTTTCTAACATTTTTGCCACTTCAAAGCCGATACCATCATCGATGATGGAAAGGTTTATTTTCAAATCGCTTACATGGAGATCAATCCTCACATGCTTACACTTTGAATGCTTCATGACATTATTAAATGCCTCTTGAACAACCCTGAACAACATCAGATTCGTGAGCGGGTTATCGATTACGGAATTTTGAGTCACGTTGAAGTCTACTTTAATCTTTGAATTGTCCATTAGATTGGAGATAAGCTTTTTAATCGTAGGGACCAAACCTAAGTCGTCTAGCGACATCGGCATCAGATCATAGATAATCTTTCGGATATCCTTTAACGTGTTCCTTACGTCCTCTTGAAGCTCAGAAATTTCTCGTTTTGCTTTAACAGGTGAGGTGTCGATCATCTTCGATGCATATTCGGCCTTGTAGATGACATTGGCTAAGGATTGCGCAGGTCCATCGTGAATATCACGTGAAATTCGTTTTTTCTCATTTTCCTGCGCCTCAATGATCTTAATGCTCAAATCCTTCTTTTGCTTTACATCTTCAATTTGTTCAAAAATACCACTGGTCAAGTACTCAAGCGCAACACTGACCTTCATCTCTAGAATTTCTGACTTTTTTAGCACCTCAATGCTGTTTCGCATCAGTCTTTCCAGCTCATTCCGCCGGTCGTTTAGCTCTTTTTCCTCTTGTCTTTTAAGGGACAATGTTAGCATGACTCTCTGAGAAAGCTCATACGCCTCTTTGATGTCCGATTCTGTAAACTCGTCGAAGTGCTCATTGATGGTTTTAATCATATTCCGCGCCATCTTCGATCGAATCTCCAGTTTGTCCACCTCGTTGATCAACAAAGTCAGCTTTGTTTTAACGGCGATCAGCTCTTGATCGTAGGTCGTATAATCGTGTCGGGCTTGTTCTGAAATGTCGAAAATTTCTTTTTTCCCTTCCTCGATTGCTGAAGCCGTCTTTTGAATGATTTGATCTAAAGTGTTGACATCAATCAGGTTTTTCATCACTTGTCTCCCGTTAATAGTCTAAGATAAATTATATCATAAAAGCCCACGTTCACAAATAACGCGGGCTTTTTTGAATCTTGAGTCCTATGAAACTAATAAATATTCGGTCTATAATCCCGTAATTTCATCGATTTCATCATCGGATAGCACTTTGTCTAAATCGATGACGATGATGAGCTCACCTTGGTGAACGCATACTTCAGAAATATACTGATTTTCGCGTTTGATGGCAATCTTTGGCGGTGGCAAAATGTTTTCTGCACTCACCGTCATGGATTGTGAAGCATCGTCTACGAGAAAGCCGATTTGAAAGTGATCTTTTCGAGCGATCAAGATGCGCTTTTGATTCATTTGCTGCTCAGCCATTTTAAAACGCTTCTTGAGATTCACCACTGGGATGATATCACCACGTAAATTAAGGAGGCCGTCGACGTAAGCAGGTCCATTAGGCAACGACGTTATAGAGGCGTATTCAGTAATGGATGCTATGTGATTAATATTTGCCGCAAATTTTTCGTCGTTTAATTTAAAGATAATATACTGCTTATCTGTCATTTAAATCCCCTCCACTAATCTTTGTAGACGATTTCAACATTATCCAATTGTTGCTTGAAGCTCTTTCTAAACGCCTTAAGATACTCCTCGCGTAAAACAAGCTGTTCAGCTGCTTCATCTTCGGTTAATCCAACCGTTTTCTTTTTTTTCGCCAATTCATTGATGCGATCCAATTTTTCTTGTCCTAACAATTTGACACCTTTCTAATCGCTGGAGCCGACTAAATCGCCAACTCGCCAAGCGCTTTTTCTACTTCGGCAATAATTTGATTTGACTTAATTATACCATATATTTTTTCAAAATCCACATTCATTACACGGTCTTCCTGGATTTTAGCAACTTCACTTCTGATGATATCATAAGCCTTTCGAGTGCCCACACCTAACCCAGCTGCGTCGCCGAAATCGATGGCTTGCGCGGCACATAATAATTCGATGGCGATTACGTTTTGTGCATTAAACAAAATTTCTTTTGCTTTTCTAGCGGCGATGGTCCCCATACTAACATGGTCTTCCTGGTTCGCTGATGAAGGGATGGAGTCCACGCTTGCCGGATGCGCTAAGACCTTGTTTTCAGAAACGAGTGCGGCAGCAGCATACTGCGCTATCATAAAGCCTGAATGAAGGCCACCATGCGGTGTTAAAAACGCTGGAAGTCCACTAAGCTGTGGGTTGACCAAACGTTCGATGCGTCGTTCCGCTACATTGGCCACTTCCGAAAGCGCAATCCCTAAGAAGTCAAACGGCAATGCCATCGGCTGACCATGGAAGTTGCCGCCTGAAAATACGACGCCATCTTCAGGGAATAGTATCGGATTGTCAGTAACGGCGTTTATTTCAATGTTGATTCTTTCTACGATATAGTTAAGAGCATCTTTAGAAGCCCCGTGAATTTGAGGGATACATCTTAACGTATAGGCATCTTGAACGCGGATTTCACCTTGACGTGTGGTGAGGCTACTGCCCTCTAAAATTCTAAGCATATTGGATGCTGTATTAATCTGTCCTTGGTGTGGCCTTACTTGATGTAGTCTTGGATCGAAGGCGTCTGTGATGCCTCTGAGCGCTTCAACGGTCATAGCGGCAGAAACATCGCTGAGTTTTACCAGCTGCATCGCTTCATAAGCCGTGATTAACCCTACTGCTGTCATGACCTGAGTACCGTTAATCAGCGCCAAGCCTTCTTTAGAAGTCAACTGGATCGATGGAATTCCCGCGCGTTTCATGGCCTCTGCACCACTCATACGCTCGCCTGCATAAATCGCCTCTCCTAGGCCCAGCATAACCAAAACCATATGGGAAAGTGGGGCTAAGTCGCCACTTGCGCCTAACGATCCCTTTTCTGGGATTATAGGATGTACCCCTTCATTAAGCATTTGAACCAGTGTTTCCGCTGTTTTGAGCTCGACACCACTGTGTCCTTTTGCTAGGTTGTTAACGCGAAGTAGCATGATGGCGCGTACGATTTCTTCTGAAAAAGGATTGCCGACACCACATGCATGGCTGATGATTAAGTTTGTCTGTAAATCAGTCGTTTCCTCTTTTGAGATCACCACGTCTGAAAACTTGCCAAACCCTGTTGTAATGCCATATACGACTTTTTTTGAATCAACTAATTCGTCCACAAATTTTCTAGCTCTGATGATTCTCTCTTTTGCGCCTTCTGTAAGCGCAACTTTAGCTCCGAATCTCGCCACTTGTACGACTTGATCAATCGTTAGGCCTTGTCCATCAATCATAACACCATTATACATAGCAAATCCCCTTTTCAGTTTTTAATGCATTATACCGTATTAGCGTCTTTTTTTCGTCTTAGCGCCGCCCTGAAGCGTTTGCTTGGAACCCGTCTTACCATCCGGGTGAGCAGCTCGCTGTGAGTTGCTTCGTTGCTGTCCCTTTTCTACCTTAGGTCTAATCAGCGCTTTATCGTGCAAACCGATCAAATCCTGTCGATTGGCCAGAACCAGCGCTTCATAAACCAGTTCATAGTTCTTAGGATTTTTGAACTGAAGTAAAGCACGCTGCATGGCCTTTTCATGTGTGGTTTTAGGTACATACACAGGCTTCATGGTCCTTGGATCAATTCCGGTGTGATACATACAGGTACTAAGTGTTCCCGGCGTAGGATAAAAATCTTGTACCTGCTCTGGTGTGTAGTTGATATCCCTCAAATACTCCGCGAGCTTGATGGCTGATTTAATCGTACTGCCTGGGTGTGAGCTCATGAGATAAGGAATGATATACTGTTCTTTCCCTAAGGAACGGTTGATATCATCAAATGTTTTTACGAACTCACCATAGAGCTTTCCGCTCGGTTTTCCCATATAATCGAGCACCGTTTCATCGATATGCTCAGGTGCGACCTTTAACTGGCCACTCACATGATACTGGCATAAATCTACGAAAAACGCATCCGATTCGTCATGCATCAGATAGTCATAGCGAATGCCACTGCGTATAAATACTTTCTTAACGCCTTCAACCGCTCTCAACTTTGATAAGAGCTCCCTATAATCTTCATGATCCACATTGAGATGTTCACAGGGTTCTGGGAAAAGGCATTGTCTGTGTTTGCATGCCCCGACCTTAAGCTGCCTGTCGCATGCGGGATTTCTAAAATTCGCTGTCGGTCCCCCCACGTCGTTGATGTACCCTTTAAAATCCTTGTCATGCGTAATCTGGACGGCCTCATTCACGATGGACTCATGGGAGCGCGAACTGATGATTCGCCCTTGATGGATGGCCAAAGCACAGAAGGAACAGTTTCCGAAGCAGCCACGTTCACTGATGATACTTAATTTAACCTCTTGAATCGCAGGAATTCCGCCTTGATCCACATAGGAGGGGTGTATTTCTCTTTGATAGCCCAGCTCATAAGTCCAGTCCAGCTGTGGCCGTTCCAATGGAAGCGCTGGCGGATTTTGCACGACATACCGGTCCTGATGCTTTTGGATGAGCACTTTCCCTCTGATAGGGTCCTGCTCATCATACATGGTGATAAAGCTTTTCGCATAGGCTTCCTTATCTTTTCGGACGACCTCAAAAGGTGAAAGCTCAATCCATTTAGGCAATGAAGATATATCGCCTGTGATGAAACTCGTTCCAGGAATATGCTGAATGTACTGCACGGCGATGCCATTGTTCAAATAATCAGCGATTTCGACGATTTGACGCTCTCCCATGCCATAGACAAGCAAGTCAGCGCCACTATCCACCAGAATCGAACGTCTAATGTCATCGTCCCAGTAATCATAGTGCGCAAATCGTCTAAGGGAGGCTTCAATCCCCCCTAGAATAATGGGATCCTCTTTATAGGTTTTTCGAATCAGGTTTGAATAGACGATGGTTGCCCGGTCCGGTCTAAGCCCCATTTTACCGCCAGGGGAAAAGTTATCCGTTTGACGACGTTTGCGGGAGACATAGTAGTGATTGACCATAGAATCCATATTGCCAGAGGTCACTAAAAATCCAAGTCTAGGCCTTCCAAGTGCTGAAACGCTCGTAGGGTTATTCCAGTCGGGTTGTGCGATGATGCCCACTTTATAACCAGCATCCAATAATACTCTTCCGATAACTGCAGGTCCAAAACTCGGGTGATCCACATAGGCGTCACCTGAAACGAGTACAAAATCCACAGAATCCCAGCCCAGCTGTTCAAGGTCGTTAAGATTCATCGGAAGAAATCCGTTTAATATCATTTAAAATTCCTTTCTAAATTACAAATCAAAAAATAGATGTCCCAAAACGGGTTTTAACGAATCGACGAAATTAAAATTGCTAAAATCGAATTCTTTTTCGCTGATTTTTACAGAAATTGCTAACAGGCCTTGCTTTTCAAAGCCCAGAAGAATATAAGATTTCCAGTCGGGCATCAACTTAGTGTCAAGCACATCGCTTCCATCGTTCAGTTCATCCCAATCGATAAAATAATGGCTTGCGTTCCCTTTCAGGTATTGCTCAAGTAAGTGCTGATTCAGCGTCAAGCTCATAAGGACTTGATCTTGGCCCTTTTGCTTTAGTAAACTCTCAACCACTTTGCCTGCTTCGTCGAATCGAACGAACTGAATTTCCTCTCCTTCTGTGATATCCAGTAAGCTGATAAATGTATTTTTTATGCGCTCAGAACGACTAGAGGGGCTATTCAGTTGATTGATGATATCGAGTATGGCTTGCATGTTTCGCGTATCAGACGACATATTTCCCGTAAGGATACCGGTTAAACGGTCATAGCGATGGCCTTCCTTGATGAGGTTATCATCCCAGCTAGTAGATCTGTTACGGCCGTTATTTTTACTGTAGTAAAGCGCTTGATCCGCTTTTTCGATGAGCTCCTCTTCATTTGCACCATCCTCTGGGTAGGTGGACACGCCTAGGCTTACTGTAAGCGGATGATCTTCTCCCAAAAGCTGACTCTTTTGCACGATCTCCCTGATTTTTTCGGCAACTTTATAGGCACTGCTCGCATCGGTCTCAGGAAGTAAAATAATAAATTCCTCACCGCCATATCGCCCGACATAGTCCGAACTTCTTACGGAACGGTTTAATAGCTCGCCGATTTTCGAGAGAATTTCATCCCCTTTACGATGGCCATAGGTATCGTTGACTGTTTTAAACTTATCGATGTCCAGCATGATTACAGAGAGGTTAAAGTTCTGCTGTTCCGAGATGCTCATCTGTATAGCGAACTGCTGCTCGATGTGTTTTCTTAAGAAGACGCTAGTCAGCTTATCCACGGTAGATAGTTTTTTCAGATTATAATTGTCGATAAACACATAAATCAAGTTGATAAAAGACTTCGCATGCTCAAACGTCGATTCATTGAAACGGTTGATGACATTCGTGGTGTCCAGGAAGACATAGCCAGAAATCTTTTTCTTAGCAGAGAAGAGATCATCTCGGCGTTTGTTGCCTGATTTCGAGGCCATGGAGGTTTCATAAACCGGGAAGCAGATTATTCCTTTCTGCTCACCCTGTAGTAGCTGCGTGTTTGTATGAGGATCGAGTTTTGATACATAGATTCCCTCAATATCATTACCTATACTGTTTACCAGCTTTAGCAGATCATAGGGTGCCACTTGATCGTTGCCATAGATGATTTCACTGATGTTGTCATTTTCATCCAACAAATAAATACTGGCTCGTTCTCCTATGGTCAACTGCTGTAAATAATTGAGGATGAGCTTTAAGTTGGTAATCTCATCTTTCTCGAGATGCTTGATCAAATCAGTGGCATTTTCAAAAGCATTCTCTTTTGCTTGATCAAAATTGCGATTGACGAGGTTTAAGAACTCGCTGTTGTTATAAAGGAGGTTGAACTGGCTTAAATCGAAGAAATCTTCTACCGTGTCGATTCTTCCTTCTGTGTAAATCGAAAAACGGGTCCCTTCAAAGTTAAGCAAAATGCGGATAATCTTGTTGATTTTATTTTTTAATGCCATTTTTACATCATCATGTAAAATATACGTTTCTTTGTACTCAAGTGGAATAGACGATGCTAAATCGGCGATCACATCCAGTGCCATCAGGTAACTTCTGAGTGCCTCGTAAATATTGTGCTTTTCATAGTAGGCATTACCCAAAATATAATAGACGCGCCATAGAAATTCTGCGGACTGCTCTTTTATGGAATCGACCAGATTATTGATGCGCTCGATGACGTAATCAGAATAACAGGCTTCGATGAAATCACGCTTTAAGCGCACCAGCTTAGTGTTATAATGGCGCATTAAATCATCGTCCATTTGAAGCAGACGCTCTGCGTTTAGATAGTCTTGATCCACAACCACATCGATGAGAAGTTCGAGAACGAACTCCCTTAAAAGCTTCGCTTCTGCTGGATTTTCAGTGATTTCAAATAAAATTTCGAGTTCTTCCATCGGAAGCTTTCGATCGGTGTCACGCTCATCCTTTCGATTTAAAACGACTGAATTCTTTTTGTAAGCTAATCGGAGGTCGATCATTTTAAGCCTGAATTTTCGATACTCGTCGGTGACTTCATCCGCGTCAAACTCATATCGCCATTGATTGACCTTCATCAAACTGTTCATGGTCAAATAAAACTCAAAATGAAGAAGGTAGTAGTCGAACTTGTCATAATCGCGTTTTCTGATTAACTGTACTTCATGCTCGAGACGTGTGATGAGCTTGTGTGCCTTTCCATACTTTTCATTCAGCATTTGACCATGGCACAGGTTTAAAAGTGCGAGTATGGTCATGTTCTTATCTCCGATGGACTCCGCTAGCTGGTGGGATTCTTCGAAGTATTTGTTAGCCATTTCATAACGGCCTTCGATACGATACGTTTCTCCTAGGTTGTTTAAGTAAATCGGTAAACTAACGGAGTAGTTTCGATTGCTGGCACGCGTATAAGCTTTTCTAAAGAAATCTCTAGCGGTGATGTAGTCGCCATAGCCATCAAGATAGATGACACCAAAATTATTATAGGCCCTTACGATGTTTTCGTCGTCATCTAATTCTTTATAATAGTTTAAACTTTCTGTAAAGGCTTCAATGCTCAGATTGAATTGATTTTTATAAAGATAGTTGACGCCACGTTCATTTTCAAAGATGGCCATGTGATATAAGTCACCCGCCACCTTTCTTAAGGCAAGATAATGATTGAGCAAATTCCAGTGGCCCTCTAAGTCACCTTTGCTCACGAGACACTTACATTTCATCGTAGCGGCTCTAAATTCGCCATCACCGTATTCACATGTCTGACTGAGCTGGATCGCATTTGAAGCGAAATCTTCTGCTGCCTGGATGTCATTTTTATAATAAAGAATTTGAGCGTGTTCGATCATCACGTCGATTCGCGCTTGCTTTGCCTCTTCAGGCAGTCGTTTGTTCATATCGTTTACATAATCGTGCGCGCGGTCCAGACGGCCCGCCTTGATCAGTTGTCTAATCAGAAGAATGGCCGTTTTCTTAATCCACTCCGTGCGATTCAGCTTTAATTCCAAATCCAAGCTCTGTTCAAGTAACTCAATGGCTTTAACCGTATTGGCTTTTTCCAGATAAAAATCCGCAAAATCGCGGCAAAACTGAGCGGCTTTGTTGGACTCGCCACAAGCCGACAGATAATCGATCAAGCTCTCGTGGATCTCTCCAAACTGGCTAAACCGCTGCTCATAGTATCGCGCTGCTTTAAACGACAACTGTATGACTTCTTCTGCTGATAAGGTGTTATAAAAGAGCTTTCTTAACTCATTTGTATTAAACACAAAAACATACTCCACATCGCTGATGCGTTTGTTGAGTATGCGCTTTTCTTCCATTTCATACAGAAAGTAATAACCGATCTCCTCTGAAATCTCAGCAATACTAAATAAGGTTTGCATACTAAATGAACCCTTCAAAATGGATATTTTACGAAGGATTTCATAATAAGGCTTTTCAATACTGTTCACCACGTGATCGAGGTCTTCTTGTCTTTGATCAATATACTCAAAGATGTAGTTGTCATCAACCTCATCAAGATTCCATAGCATCGTCTTTTCATCGAAAAATATGACGCCGTCATACCAAAGCTTCTTTAACATGCGCTTGGTGACACTTGCTTTCCCTTGATTCTCCAGCATCAGTCGATGCGTTAGTTTGTAAGGAATCTCTGCCAGTCCTAAAGCGGACTTGACGATTAAACCCGTTTCTTCCAGGTTTAATGAGGGGACCTTAAACAGTTTAATGACTTCGGCATATTTTTTATTGATCCAATCGACATTATTCGTGGTGGCGATGAGGTAATAATTACCGATCGCTTTATAGGATAGCATGAGTTCGAAAAAGATCGCTTCTTCATGACTAAGCTTTTCGAAATCGTCGACGAGAAAAACGAAGAAATGGTTGCTGGTATATTCGACGAAGAAATTGAAAACACGGTTCAAAAGCCTTAGGATTTGATACTCTCCGTCGATTTCTTTAGTCTCTTTTAGATTCCATTTCACCACCAACTCAGGAACGAGATGGACCAACTCTTGCCCATACTTTTGAATCAGAATCGGCGAAACATCCTCTTGAGAGGCGATAAACTTCACTAACGCTCTAATGGTATATAGCGAATCCGAATAATCTGAAGGCTTTAAATAGAGATAAAAATAGCGGTTAAAGCGACACATATACACGATTTCGTTTAGGATCCTCGTTTTTCCGCTTCCGTTCTCCCCTTGAATAAAGGCAGCCTGCTGCGCCAACGCCTTTCTAGAACGCAATTCCATGAGTTTCTTAATTTCTTTGATGATGGGTTCTCTTCCGATGATTTTGGATGATTCATGAATTTTATCATAATACTTGATATCACTATTATTCACATCAATCCAAATCAGCTGACTTAATGAATCGATGAACTGACGAACTGAATCATAACGCTCGTCTTTGATATGGCTAGTGGATTTTAGAATAAAGCGATGTATTTCATTTAAATATCCAGTCGATGCTAAGTTTTGCAGCGTTTTCAGCTGAAAATCGATTCGGTAATATAGATAATAAACCATCGCGCCCAAGGAATAGATATCCGCTTGATAGGAAGTATCTTCACCCCATATGATTTCTGGTGCGATGAACTGGGCATACCGTTCATGGTCCATTTTAAAGTAATAATCGTTGATCAGGTTGTTCGCGATGTCCTTAAGCTTCACAACCATTTTACCATTGACGCGCATGATGATCAGATGGTCAAAATTCAGGTACTTATAAACGATTCCTCTAAAATGCAAGAAGCGTACAGCTTTACACAGCTGTACGATAACATGATTTATTTCCGATTTATTCAGTTCCGTATAACTGACAACACAAGAAGGATCAAAATGTTCATACGTGTAAAAAAACTGCTTGCGATTGACACGGTTGCTATTGACGGTCATAATCGCCTGAAATTCATACACTGCTAACACGTTCTCGTGAACGACCGTTTTTAATTCGACAAAATGCTCTTCCATGAGTTTTATAAAATCATGATTCGACATTTCTGTATCAAATATCCTAATGCGCTTAACCTGACGATTTTTATGTTTGTCTGATACCAGATACTCCACAAAACTGTTTTCTCGTGCAAGCAATTCTATGACTTCATATCGGTCGTTAATGATTTTCACCGTTTGGCCTCCTGTGCGACGACAGTTATAATTCTACTTTCTCGTTGAAAATTGCAAATCCACTATCAATAGCCTTGATCGTCTCTTCGTCAATCTCGCTAAGAATGCTTTCTACATAATTGATGCGATTTTCCATTACGCGTTTAATGAGTTCATGGCCTTTATCAAGTACGACGATTCTAACGATTCGTCGGTCGTTTTCATCCTTGACGCGTTTAACGAGTTCATTACGCTCCATGCGGTCCAGTAAATCGGTGACAGTACTGCATGCCAAATACATTTGCGCACTTAGTTCACCTATCGTTAAATTCTCTTCTTTTCTCAGATATTGTAACGCCTCAAATTGAGGTGGGGTTATATCAACATCATTTAAGATTTCTCTGCCCTTCTTCTTGATCTTATAGCAGACGCGTCTTAAATTTTCCTCAATTCGGACCGTTCTCTCGTTCATCTTTATTACCTCCATAGTATCTCTTACACTCTATTTTACAAAATAAATATAATTAGGTAAACTAAATTCTAGTTTTACGTTGTAATTTTGTAGGTTGCTGTGGTAGAATATATTAAGTTTTTATTACAACGGAGGAATCATGGAGAAAATAAAACAAGCATTTCACCGAAATCGAGTTACGGTTATGGTCATTCCAAATGCTGAAAAATCCATCAAACAGTGGAAGTTGAATCTTCTTGCAGCCTTTATTATTTTGGTCGTGCTCATCGTTATAAATATTACACTTTTATTAAGCAGCATCACTTCGACTGTCATTAATGATAATTTAGCCACTAAAAATACAGCATTAACCACTGACCTAATTAAAACTCAAGATCATATCGATTTGCTGACGAACATCAACGCGAATAAAACAGAAGAAATAAAGACTTTAAAAGCCAAGCTCCAAGAGTCGAACGATTTCTTAGCAGAGCGCCTGCTCGAAATGGAACAAACACAAGCTTATGTCTCACAATTGGTGTCACTGTTTAATGAAGAGACCAATTCCGATGTAAAACCACCTGTGAGCCGTTCCTTTTCCAGGGAAGTCAACCTAAGTACCTCAGAAGAAACATTAGCAGCCGATGAAATTCTTTTAACAGAAATTGACGCCTTAATTGGTAACGATGAAATATCGACGATTATCAGCGAACAGACTGAAGCATACAGTGAGTTAGTCAGCAAGCTGGAATCGCAACTTACCTATTTGGATTCAAGACCAGATTTCTATCCTGCTAACGGAACCTATAGCTCACCATTTGGCTATAGAAAAGATCCCATCACCGGAAGAACCACTCTTCACAACGGTATCGATATAAGCAATAAAGTGGGCACGCCTATTTACGCAGCCGGCTCAGGAGTCGTAACGTTTGCAGGTTATGATGGAAATTTCGGCAATGTACTCATCATCGATCACGGTTATGGTTATGAATCTGTTTATGCACATTGTAAATCACTGCTCTTTAGCCCTGGTGATATGATTGAAAAAGGAACAAAAGTGGCTACGATTGGAACAACTGGTCGCGTAACAGGTTCACACTTACACTTCGAAATTCGCTACAACGGTACGCCTATCAATCCATTGAAGCTCATAAAATCCAATTAATCGGAGGCCCACATGTTTCAAAAGAAAGAAGTCGAACTCAGCTTTGACATTATTATTGGCCCTAATTCACTGATCAAAGGCGATTTGGAAAGTGAGGGAAGCGTAAGAATCGATGGTAAAATCAGGGGGAATATTACGGCGCTTGGCAACGTCATCATCAGCGAAAACGCTTCTGTGATCGGCGACATTAAAAGCCTAGGTGCTGATATATACGGTAGCTGTGAAGGTAACATCAATGTAAGAACGAAGATTAATCTCCATCAAAATGCAAAACTCACTGGTGATATCATCGCAAAAAGCTTTAATACAAAAGAAGGCTCCACTTTCAAAGGAAATTGCTTTGTGGATCCCACTGAAGAGTTGGTCATCACATTAGATCCAATGCTGCAGACACCTGCTGAAATCAATCTGATTGAGTTTACAAAGCCAGGTGATAAAAACAAACCCATCGAACATGATCAAAAATCAAATAAAAAAGGTGCTTCTTTATAGAGGCACCTTTTTCTTTATGTTATTACTCTATATCATATTTTCCATCTTTGTTCTGTAGTTCAGTAACGATACTAACCACAGCATCCGTCTCCGTGATCTTTTTACTGAGGTTGATTTCGAAAAGCGCTCTCTCATATCCTTCACGGCAGAGTTCAATGTCGACTGGTTCATGCGTATCCCGATCATAAGCGGTTGAATTTTCAAACACACCATCTCGTGCTATCTGGAACACCTTCGTGTTATCGATAAAAGAACCCTTCTCTAAGAATGTCTGTGAGGCAACAAAGCCCTCTTCAGTATTCAATAGGTCCTTACCTAATGTCAAGTACTCGTTATTAATGCCGAGTACGTTCATTACAGTCGGTAAAAGATCGATTTGACCACCGGTTACATCCTTTGTCATTTTAATGCCTGATCCTGGGACGTGAATCACTAAAGGGACATTAAACATTTCTTCATGTGTATAGGGTTCGCCTAAAAAGGCTTCCATACGGGCAAGGGCAACTTCATCCTCCATACCGATTCCAAAATGGTCCCCATAGAAAATGATGACCGAATCGTCATAGACACCTGAGGCTTTCAGTTCGTCGATAAACTCACCAAAAGCATGGTCCATGTAATGAATGGAGTTAATGTAATCGCCAAAAAAGTTCTGATCTTCCTCTGCTAATGTGATAAAGCGCTTGTCCTCAGAAAGTTCAAACGGCTTGTGCGATGAAAGCGTCACTAAAAAATGGAAGCTCTTATCTGGGTTATCAGCAATTCTAGGAACCGTCTGTTCGAAAAAGTCATGGTCGTCTAGACCAAACACGACTTTATCCCCCATGACATAATCCACATCGAAAAAGCTCTCTTCAAAGCCGATTTGTGGATAGATATTCATGCGATTCCAGAAGCTTGCTTTATAGCCATGATAAGACGATGCGGAATATCCATGTTCTCTGAGAATCCATGGCAACCCATAAAACCCATTGTTTTCATAAACGTTATAGGTGTTGCCAGAAGTAATCGGATATAAGGAGTTCAGCGAGGTAAACTCAGCATCAGACGTATTCCCCTTACCTAGCTGTTGATAATAATTTTCGAAATAAATTGAGTCCTGATTGATGATGCGGTTGATATTTGGCGTGATTTCCTGGCCGTTATAGAACGCGCCTACCATGGCATTTTGAAGTGACTCGATTTGCACTAGAATCACCGTTTTTTTCTCTTTAGCGATTCCGAAATACTCTCCGGAAGCACTCTCACGATGGACCTCTCTCAACGTGTCCACGAGCGCGTTTCTCGTGTCCGAAGTCAGTTGGTTGTTCTCTGGATCTAACGAAATAAAATCATATACGTGATAGTTAAAGAATTCATACTTCTTTATTCCAGTATAGATCGAAGAAAACGAAATGCTGAGGATAATGGTCGGTAAAATAATCAAAGAAAGCGCAAATGAGATTTTGTGTTTAAACAGGTTCAAATTGTTTTGATTCTTCGTCAGCCATAAAAACACGAAGAGATCGACAAACAATATGATATCTGTAAATTTCACGATCGAAACGACGATTTTAGTCACCGATCCGACAAATGTCGCTTGGTTCACCAGCTTAACGGATAAAAAGTCGTTAAAATATCTAAAGTATAATAAATCGCCGAACATCACCAGGGTGATTAATCCACTAAAGATGAGATACCATCTTTTTGTTCTGTATAACAATGTAAACACCAGAAACAGCACAGATACAGTGACGAGAATATACTTTATTTTATTAAACGGCATTCCCGTAGAAAAGTTGAAATAGCTCACTTTTATAGCAAACGCAAGTAGCATGATCCAAGCATATTTTAAGAAGTCGTTTTTCAAGATATATTTTTCAATTAAATTCATGTCAATCCCTCCAACATGAACATTATATGCTTCAATTGTGAACAATTCAACAAATCTATCTTTACATTTATTTCACATTTTTGTGACCAAATTTTACATATAAAAAAGCGACATAATTGAAAACTATGTCGCTTAATAAACCAATGGGATCCAGAATGCCGTCACCCCAAAAATCTCACACCACACCCTAGTAGGTGGGTGGACTATCTATTGTTTCTGACTTCTACTCAATGGCAGCCTGTCATACGCATTAGAACGCATCTTCCCATAAAAAAATCAGTGGTATTTTTTTAAAAGGCAACCAACATTCCAGATGTTAATATTATTATACGTCAAAATACGTAAAAGTTCAATGCCATGCCATTAACCTCTAAGTTTTATTATGGCCTGTGACATGTCTTCAGGTATTTCACTGGTCACATAGATTTTTTCAGGCTCTCTAGGCGGCTTAAACGCCATCTGATGGCAGTGAAGCGCTTGTCTATTGATAAGCGTCGACGACGCGCCATAAAGCACATCTCCTAAGACAGGGTGACCGATATGTGAGAAGTGTACCCGGATCTGGTGTGTTCTCCCCGTCTCCAACTGGATGTTGACTAGCGTGGCGTTATCGAATCGCTCTAAAACTGTATAATGTGTGACCGAGGGCAAGCCATCTTCCATAACAATCCGTTTAATATCTAAAGCTTCTTCTCGTTCAATCGGAAGGTCGATGGTTCCCTGATCATCGGTCATCACCCCTTCAACGATGGCAACATACACTTTATCGACCAAATTTGCTTGCATTTGCTCAGAAATGATTTGTTGAGCATATGCATTTTTTGCGATTAGTACGATTCCAGAGGTATCGCGGTCTAAGCGATTGATAAACCTTATCTTATAGTTCTGACCTCTTTGATATTGAAAATGTGATAGCGCATTGGCCAGCGTGCCCTCAGGATGACCTTTTGTGGGATGCACCACTAGAAACGGTTGCTTTTCTACAGCCAATATATCGCCATCTTCATAGAGGGCTGTAACAGGGATCGGGTTAGGATCAAACGTATTTTCGTCATGATCTAATAACATGCTGATGACGTCGCCTTCCCTGACGATGCGATTGACGGATCCCGTATGACCGTTTAGCCATATGTTTTTATGATTTTTACACTTTCGAATCAAACGACTCGAAATATTCATAGAGGTTGCCAGGACATCGATAACCTTCAAACCGTCATCTTGCGCCTCCACAACATAATCAAGTCGTAAGGACTCCTTATTAATAAACATATCTAACCCATCATCAAAAATTGTATCTGAGCAAAAGCACGCTTTGCGTTGCAATTTCTTTTAATAAAATATAATGACGATATTTCCTTTCTGCCAATTCTCTAATTTCACTAAGTGATAAATGCTTTGAAAACTCGATGATATCGACGTTGGTCTTTTTCCAGCCACATTTTAGCAGCTTTGCGATTCCATCGTTAGGGACGAGCTCGATAGGCAGCGACCCAAATACATTGCCATAGAAGATTTCGTGCGTCTGCCAAAACTCGTTATGAATCTCAATTGCCCCAGATTCCATTAGCTCTTCTGTTCGATCTCTCGAAAACAACTCGATGTCATTTCCCTCATAGATATTTACAAAATGCATTGGTTTATAGAGGAATTCAATAGTGTTAATGGTTTTATAGTCCTTATTCTTACTTTGAACCGGTTGAATGACGATTTCATCTTCATTGACATGCTGGGTCCAATATTCATTTTTAATATTAGTCGCGATGTTCTTGATGACCCTTACAACCATATCGACTTCTTCTGGATCATTTCTGTACAACGCTTCATTCAAGCTCTCTACTGCTTCTCTCAGATCATCGATTTGATAATTCATTTTCCCTCCAAACACGTTTTAATGCTTTGAACCAGAAGCTCAATCGCTTCTTCTGGGGTCCAGTAATTCGTGACGAATCGATATTCGCCATCCTCAGGCCCATTTATCTTTAGTCCTTTATTCAATAGTGATTCAACGAAAGCCTCATCACTCATCTTCATTTTAATTTTTACGAAAACCATATTAATGTCTAAACGGTCATCTAATACCGTTATCCCCTCAACGGCTGAGAGCTTCTCTGCCAACTGCTTAGCCAACTCATGATCTGTCGCCAAACGACCGACCATTTCATCTAACGCAACGATTCCAGCAGCTGCTAAGATACCCGCTTGTCTAAGGCCACCACCCATTAGTTTTCTGTTTTTACGTGCTCTCTCAATAAACGCTCGACTTCCCACGAGCATTGAACCAACAGGCGCACAGAGACCCTTACTCAAACAGAACATGACGGTATCTGCACAAGCGGCAAGCTCATGCGCTTCAACACCTAAGGCAATTGCAGCATTAAAAAGGCGCGCACCATCCAAATGGACAGGGACATGATGCGACTTAGCCATTTGATAGATGGAACGCATTTCGCTAAGCTTTATGACCGTTCCGCTAGAATGGGCATTTTCGATGCAAATCAAACCCGTATCAGGATAATGCAAATCTTCAACCCTAATCATCTTCTCAATTTGGTGAAGATTCATACTGCCATTAATCGTCGGTACTTGTCTGAGTTGAACCCCAGATATCAATGCTGCCGCACCCACTTCATGCATAACGATATGACAGCTGTCGCCCAACAGTACTTCATCGCCCCTTTTCGAGTGCGTCAAAACGGCAAGTTGGTTTCCAAATGTACCACTGGGCACAAATAATGCCGCTTCTTTATTCAGTAACGCGGCACTTTTCTCTTCAAGAAGGCGTACCGTAGGATCATCACCGTATACATCATCGCCAACCTCGGCAGTATACATGGCTTTCCTCATGGATTCAGTGGGCAATGTTACCGTATCACTTCTGAAATCAAAATATTTCATAAATTCACCTTCACATTTTTCTTTTTGGGTATAATAGTATTATAACATCGGTAAATGATTGAAACAACCTAATAGGAGGTTAGAACATTGAATCCGCTCCTCTCAAAAATTGCCACCATAACGGTACTCATCGGACTTTTATTATTGATACTTTGGGTCAGCTTTAAGGCATTCATTATCTTAATCCCCTTTATGCTCGCTTATGCCTTATCCAAGCCCCTGTCTCGTTTGACCCATCGGATCGCAAAGATCGTCCCAGTACCTTTAGGGTTCGTGACGTTAATCGTCGTGTTTTTGTTTGTCAGTTCGTTTATATTTGCAGTGTCCTACATCATTTATCGCATCGCCATGGCATTGACGGGTTTTACAGCCCATATAGATGTGGTGCTGATCAACATTCAAAACGTCATCGATTCTCTGAACACGGTTACATTTAATTTTCCTTGGTTGAGTAAACCTGTAGCACTTAACGACCTCGTTCTGCAAAGCTATGAGCTCATCCTAAAGAATCTGTCGGCAATCGTAAACTCAGCTGTAAGTTCCTCGTTAAGCGCACTTAGAACCATCCCGTTTGTAGGGTTGTTTTTCATGTTTATGTTTATATCACTCTACTTTTTTATCCGCGATGCGAAAAAGGTTAATCAATTCTTCGCCTTTATCAACGCCCGAATCAAGTCGCCATTTATAATCTCATTAAAAAGTAAAACCTGGTCTACCTTTAAAAATTATATTAAAGCGCAGCTCATTCTAGTTACCATCACTTATATCATTTCATTTGTTGCCCTCATGATTCTGAAGGTACCATTCTTTCCGCTGATTGCATTTGGAATTGCGTTTGTCGATTTGATTCCAATGGTTGGACCCGCTTTTGTATACGTCCCATGGATCATCTTTTCTCTATTAATTTCCGAATATTCAACTGTTTTTGGATTGCTTATCACTTATTTGGCAACGACACTTACACGACAAACCATTGAGCCTAAAATCGTCAGTGAAAATATCGGTACACATCCGCTTATTACGATAATTTCAATGTATACTTGCTACCGTTTATTCGGTGTCGTGGGGTTTATCATCGGGGCAGTCGCGGTAATGTTCACCTTAATTGCCATAAATGTCTATAAAGATTTGAAACAAAAACACGAACATTCAACATTTTTTTGAAGTTCTATTATTTTTGCAACAACCCGTTACAAATATCTAAACACAACAAATGTAAAGGTTTTTTGACAAACAAAAACCTTTACATTTTTTTATGTTGTGCTATAATCATTCATTATAACGCCATTTATTAAGGAGGATTAAATGCTTTACGTTATCAATCCAGAAGACAAATCACCCAAAAAACTTTCAGCATTACTAAAGAAACATCCTGAAATTCAATTCATTTCTTTATTGGCAGTCGACTTCGGCAACAATCACACGGACGAAAAAATTCCCGTCAGTCTGGTAATCGATGATTTAGAAGATTTTTTCGTAAATGGCATTCAAACAGACGGTTCTTCCGTATACCTACCAGAAATCGCATCCATCAACAACGCGAAAGTTGATTTGATCCCGGACATGGACGCCCATTGGGTTGTGGATTACAACATGGCACATCCTCTAGATGATGGTACTTACTGTGGTTCATTAGTCATTCCAGCATTTCTAATACACGACGGCAAAGAAGTATGTTCGAGAAGCGTATTAAAGAACGCTGTCCAAAATTTTAAAAATGAAGTGATTGGTTTATTTAGGAATTTTCCTGAGTTATGCGGTGAATACGAAGGAATCGCAAGCGCTGACGAGATTGACGATGTAATTCTTACCAGCGCCACTGAGCTTGAGTTTTGGGTTAAGACACCAGAATCTAAGACAGACATCGAAAAGCTTGCCACTTCACAAAACTTAAAAGAGCAATATTGGAAAAGAACCTACGGCCAAGTCCGTACCGCTATGGAAAAGTCCCTCATAATGCTTGAGCATTATGGTTTCGAACCTGAAATGGGTCATAAAGAGGTTGGCGGCGTCACTTCGAAGCTTTCAGGCACGAACATCCATACACATATCATGGAACAACTCGAAATCGACTGGAAATACGATAAGACATTGTTAACTGCAGATAAAGAAATCATCGCGAAAAATATCATCAAAGATGTTTTCGAAGCCAATGGTTTATCCGTCACCTTCCAGGCAAAACCACTTGAAGGCGTTGCAGGTAGTGGCGAGCACCATCATATCGGCGCTGCTTTAAAACTAAAAGACGGCAAAATGATCAACCTATTCTCACCAAAAGTCATGACGGATCACTTTATGACCAGAATCGGATTTGGTTCATTAATGGGAATCCTCAAAAACTATGAAGTCATCAACCCTTTCGTCTCTTCAACAAACGATAGCTTAAACAGACTTAAGCCCGGCTTCGAAGCCCCTGTATGTATCGTATCTTCACTTGGCCATTCACCTGAAAAGCCATCAAGAAACAGAACCATCCTCATCGGTCTTATTAGAGACATGAGAAACAAGTATGCAACACGTTTTGAACTTCGTGCGCCAAATCCAAATTCCAACTCGTATCTCCTCTTAGCAGCTGTATGTCAAGCGAGCTTAGACGGCATCAATGCTGTGCTCAATAGCGGTCAAGACTTAAGCGCGATCGAAACTGGATTTAGCAAAGGATATGGTGAAAAGCACTTCTATCTGGATGATAACCGCGTTTACCGCACTGAAGAAGATGTATTTGACGATTTTTCACCGGAAGAACGCGATCGATTGTTTGGGATTCCGCCTAAAACCGTTTATGAAAACTTATTATCCTTTGATCAATATTCTGAAAAAGTCAAAACACTCACCGTGAACAACGTGTTTACCGATAAGATCATCGCTTCATATAAAGCTTATATGCTCAGCGAATGGTCAATCGAGTTAAGAGACCGTATTATACCAGAGCATGTTAGAACCATCAGACGCTTAACCAAGCTGCATACCGACGAAGAAATTACAGATCTGGATATCGTCAATTGGGAACGCATCAAGACCGTTAAGCATTATCTCATGAAGGATTCATTATCTGCTAAATCGCTCTTTACACGCATTAAGGAAGCGCTGGATGATGAAAACTATTCTTTAGCATCGCTTCTACAAATCGAAATGAATGCTCAGATGTCCATGCTGACCAAAATGTATCTTGAGTACCGCAGAAATCTCATCGTTATTCAAGAGTAATCCTACCAATCCCACTCATCTCCTGTTCCCCAATAAAAAGCGCCGACCATCAGACCACAATCTGACGTTCGGCGCTTATGCTTTATCGATTAATCATTTAGTTTGTGAACAAACAAACCGCTTCTTAACTTAGGTTCGAACCAGGTCGATTTAGGTGGCATTACTTCACCTGCATTGGCGATATCGATCAAGTCGTCCATCGTCGTTGGGTACATTGAGAATGCAACCGCAAACCCTTCGTTTACGCGTCTTTCCAACTCTTTTAATCCTCTGATGCCGCCTACGAAGTCAATTCTTTCATCTGTTCTTGGGTTCTCGATACCGAGAATCGGTTGTAACAGGTTCTTTTGAAGAATCGATACATCCAAACGGTCTACCGGATCTGCTGCATCATAGGTGCCATCGTTAGCCGTAATTTTATACCAAGCACCATCCAAATACATTCCGAAAGTCGCTCTCGACATCGGCTTAAACGGCTCTGTCTGCGCTAATTTCTCAACAGCAAACTTTTCTGAAACTTCATTTAAGAATTGCTCTTTTGTACGGCCGTTCAAATCCTTAACCACTCGATTATAATCCATGATGAATAAGTCTTCATCCGGGAAAATAACTGCCATGAAGAAGTTAAATTCTTCAGTGCCATCATAGTTCGGGAATTCTTCTCTTCTCTTCATGCCCACCTTAACAGATGAAGCCGATCTGTGGTGACCATCTGCGATATACAAGTAATCGATGCCATTAAAGATTTCCGCGATTCTAGCCACTAATTTTTGATCATCAAGTTTCCAGAATATATGCGTAATCGCATCATTTGAAGTAAAATTGTAGATCGGTATGTGGAACTTGATCCAGTCGTTAACGATGGTGTTGATTTCATCATTTTTTCTATACGTTAAGAAAACTGGCTCCGTATTTGCGTCGCAATAATCGAAGTTGTTGATTCTATCCACTTCTTTAGCTGGACGTGTAAACTCATGCTTCTTAATGATATCGTTCATGTAGTCGTCAATCGATGTACATGCTACGATACCTGTTTGAACACGACCATTCATCAATTGTCTATAGATGTAGTAAATCGGTTCTGGATCTTGCGACATGATACCTTCTGCTTGGAAACGATCAAGATTTTTTCTCGCCGTTTCATAAACGAGTTTATCATAATCACCTACTGAATCTGCAAGATCGATTTCTGAACGAACGATGTGAAGGAATGAATAAGGGTTACCTTCAGCCATCTCTTTTGCTTCTTTTCTATTCATTACGTCATAAGGAAGACATGCTACTTGCTCCGCAAGTTCTTGCTTTGGTACAACGCCTTTAAAAGGTCTTACTACTGCCACAACTTACCTCCTATTTTCACGAAAATAAAATTTAAACTAAGATTCTATCATTATAACTGAAAGTGTCCTTTGATGACCGCGATGGTTTCATCGCCGATTCTCTCTTGTGCTTCACCAGTCGATGCACCGATGTGTGGTGTCGCTGACACTTTAGGATGAGAGACCAGCTCGATATTTTTCGTAGGCTCTTCTACAAATACGTCGATACCAGCACCCGCAACCTTGCCAGAGTTAAGGGCTTCGAGCAGATCCGCTTCATCAACCACGCCACCTCTAGCGGTATTGATGATATAAACGCCATCTTTCATCAACTCAAACTGCGCTTTTTTAAGCGTTGCACCGACATTTTTATCAAACGGGATATGAAGCGAGATAAAATCTGCAACTGGAAGCAACTCGTCCATCGGCAGGTATTCAAATTCGCTGTACTCAGCTAATTTACCTCTACGGTTGGTATAGACGACCTTCATACCCAGTGCCTTTGCTCTGATCGCTACTTCATAAGATATTCTACCCATGCCGATCAAACCTAAGGTTTTTCCGGCAAGCTCGATTCCATTGTATTTATTTTTATTCCACTCGCCATTTCTCATGGTGACGTTAGAAATATGAATAAAACGCGCTAATGTGAACATGTGCCCGATTGCAAGCTCTGCAACAGCAGCGCTGCTTGAATTAGGCGTGTTTCTCACAGTAAAGCCATTTTCTTCCGCATAGATATGATCGATGTTATCGATTCCCACGCCTGCACGGATCATCAACTTAAGACGGCTTCCCTTAACTTGGTCAATCAAGTCTTTTCTGATCTTAGTAGCCGAACGAATGACGACCACATCAGAATCTCTCAATTGCTCCACTAAAGCTTCTCCATCGTAATGCGTCGTGTCCACGAGGTGGCCTTCAGCCACTAAAGCGTCAACCGCACTTTTATCCATACCATCATTTGCTAAAATTTTAAGTTGCATCTCGAACCCTCCATTCAAAAACATGGGCAATTGAAGTCAATTGCCCTGTTAGTTTTTATAAACCAAGAATTTCCTCGATCGTAGCGAGTAATGCTTTTAACTCGTCCATTTGAGTATCTGCCATATGTGCGATACGGAAAGTAACATCCTTCAGCTTTCCATACCCATTAGAAATCATATAGCCACGTTTTCCAAGTTCTTTATTAAGGTCAGATACGCTAATTTCTTTCGTATTTCTGATAGTAGTCAGTGTGTTTGAAGCATACTTCTCTTCAGCAAGCATTTCAAAGTGCTTACTTGCCCACTCTCTAGTGACTTTCGCCATTTCGAGGTGTCTAGCAAAACGGTTCTCAAGACCTTCTGCTAAAATGTTGTCGAGCTGATAATCGAGTGCAAACATATGCGCTAAAGAAGGTGTTGATGGGTATTGATAATCTTTATCTTGGATGTAGTCATAAAGCTCAACAAAGTCAAAATAGAGTCCTCTGAATTCTACTTGTCTTGCAGCCTCAATCGCTCTCTTAGAAACCGAACAGATAGAAAGACCCGCTGGTAATCCTAAGCATTTTTGTGTCGATGTTATACACACGTCTACGCCTAATTCATCAACAGGAATTTTAGTACCGCCCATAGAGCTAACTGTATCTAGGCAGAAAAGGACATCTGGGTACTTCTTCTTTAATAATTCTGAGATTTCTTCTACTGGGTTCATGATAGCAGTAGAAGTCTCGTTATGTGTAATGGTGATCAAATCATATTTTCCAGTGGCTAATACTTCGTCAACCATTTCTGGTGTGGTTGGCTTTCCTAATTCTGACTTGAAAATATCCGCTGGTACGTTATTAGCGGTTGCCATCTTATACCATCTGTCTCCAAAAGCACCTACAGAGAAAACAGCAGCTCTTTTGCGTGTACAAGATCTGATTGCGCCTTCCATAAGTCCACTACCTGATGATGTCGATAACAAAATTTCGTTTTCAGTGTACATCACTTTTCTAATTTTGTCTGAAATGCTTCTCTGTAAAGCTGAAGCGTCTTTTGTTCTATGTCCGATTTGTGGAGTCGCCATCTTCAAAAGCACGTCTTCCCTAACATCTACTGGGCCTGGAATAAACAATTTCTTATGCATTTAAATCACCTCAAAATTATTTTTTGAACCATGTTAATCATATCATTTTGTAGAAGGAATAACAACATTTGTCCCACTAAAGCACCCTTAAAATCTTTTAAATTTATTTCATATCTACTTATTTTTTTGTAAAAACAAACATAAAAAAAGAGTCCCTAGCGGTCATAATTTCACCCGCCGGTCCTCTCTAATTTCGACTCTTCTATAACGCCACGATGATGCCACGTTTATCTGCATAAAGCGATGATAAACCAGCACACTTGACATTGATTACTTCATTTACCGTTTTAATCTGACGCATGGCTTGTTCTATCTGATTTGCGCGGTCTTCGTTACCCACATGGGTAATCGCCACTGTTTTCTTTCCGAATTTCTCAGCTTCCTCAACCATCATCTCAATCATGCGCAGATATGCCTTATTAGAAATTCTAACCTTTTCAAACAGCTTGATCTCACCATTGCCATCTGACCCCATAATCGGTAAGATGTTGAGTGTCGTCGCAATCAAGCCCTTCCATTTACTGATACGGCCATTTTTGATCAGGTTATCAAGCGATTCAGATATAAAGAAAACGCGCATATTTTTAATAAAATCCGTCATGGTTTCGATCAGTGTACTTGCATCTAATCCCTGTGCTTTAAATTCGTGAATCTTCTTGGTAATCAGGGTTTCGCCTGCGGCTGCGCCCATGGAATCAAATATGTGGATGATTTTTTTACCAGGATTTTCATTGTCATACAAATTCTTAGCCAAAACAGCGCTGTTGTATGTGCCGCTTAATTTTGATGAGATGGTGACGACATAAATTTCGTCTTCTTCGCCTTCAAAATGTGCTAAGAAATCATTTGGCGAAGGGCACGACGATTTCGGCGTCGAAGAGGTTTTCTTCATATCTGCGACGAACGCATCCACGTCCATATTTTCATCATCGATGTATTCTTTGCCATCTATATAGAGTTTAAACGGCACAAGTGTTACTGGAAACTTTTCTAAAAAAGCTGGGTTAACATCTGCACTGCTATCTGCGATTATCTTATACATAACACCATCTCCTAAAATTGATAGTTCCATTATACTTGATTTTAGCGCCCTTGACAAATATTAGTCCCTAAAAAAGAAAACTGCTTGCCGGTTACTGGCAAACAGTTTAGTGATTATAACGAAGACAATGCTAAGATTTCAGTTTCTCTAGATTTCGCAGTGGCTTCTAGTTCAGCCACTTTAGCCGTCATATCAGTGACGAAGGCTTCATCCTTGATAGAACCAAGATTGATTTTCACATTGTAGAGTGCTGAGAGGATCGCTGTTCTAGCCATCATTGCCGCAACCAGCGCATCAGTTTCCGCATTTTTGTTTCCCGATTTAACCAAGACCGCCAAATCATCAAAAATCAGAGCAGTGGCTGCAGCAACCTCTAAAGGCACTGAAGCGGCATATTTCATCCCCTCTTGGATTAACTGGTTGCGATGCGCCTTCTCTTCATCGGTCTCTTTAGGGAGCTTGTAGGCCTTCATGACGTCATCGAACGAATTGGCATCCTTGTCGATAAGGTCGATGAACTTTTGCTTATGTTCACTCATTCTTCCAGCAATTTCAACCATTTGGTCAGAAACCGCTTCGTAGTTTTTCTTCCCTACCGTCAGATTGGCCACCATGGCACCTAAAGCTGATGCAAGTGCAGACGATAATGCCGCCACGCTTCCGCCACCTGGGACGGGATCGCTGGATTCCAGTTTATCAATAAACGCTTTTAGTCCTAATTCTTTTAACATCGTAACCTCCCGAGTAAAGATCGATTAATAAGGTAAATCGTATTGCTTATCTAAAATCATGACCCCATTCTTGATAACTTTTTCCACCGTACTCACACCGATATGGTAAGGTAGGAATCGATAAGAAGGGAACTCATGCACGACTAAATCCGCCTTTTTTCCAATATCTATGCTGCCGATTTGATCAGCGCGATCTAACGCTGCCGCACCATTGATGGTCAAAGCAGTAATCGTTTCTTCGATGGTCATTCCCATTTGATTCGTGGCAAGCGCGATCAAAAGCGGGATCGATTCGGTAAAACAGCTACCGGGATTAAAATCGGTTGATAACGCCACGATTAAGTCATCATCGATCATCTTTCGTGCGCGTGCATAGGACTCCTTCAGCGAAAATGCCGTACAAGGCAATAAAGTGGCAACCACACCAGCAGACTTCATTAGGCGAATGCCTTCATCAGAAGCCTGGAGTAAGTGATCGGCAGAAATAGCACCTAGCTCAGCTGCAAGCTCTGCGCCACCCAGCTGTACAATTTCATCTGCGTGGATTTTTAGCTTGAAGCCTCTCTTTTTAGCTTCACTGAGAAAATAACGGGATTGCTCCACTGAAAATACATTTTGTTCACAGAAAATATCGGCAAACTCAGCGAGCCCTCTTTCATCCACCACAGGGAGAACTTCTTCGACCATATAGTGGATAAAGGCGTCTGGGTTCTGTTTGTATTCCACAGGACGTGCGTGAGGCCCCATAAAAGTCGTGACGATGTCTAATGAATGAAGCTTGTTCAGCTCCTTCATTACTTCAAGCTGCTTGATCTCCGTTTCCATATCAAGTCCATAGCCACTTTTCCCTTCAACCGTGGTTACGCCGAAGCCTACCATGGAGTTGAGACGCTTGATGCCACCTTTAATGAGGTCTTCCTTTGAAGTTTCTCGGGTACCCTTAACAGAGTTGACGATTCCACCACCGCGATTCATGATTTCCATGTAGGAAACGCCATTTAAACGCCAGTTATACTCTTCATCTCTGTAGCCACCAAACACGAAATGCGTGTGAGAATCCACAAAACCTGGTAAGACACACTTGCCTGTTGCATCGACGACGGTGAAGCCTTTATCAGCAAAACCCTTTAAATCCAGAGGTTCTGTGGTAATTCTGGTTATAATGCCATCCTCCACGATGACCGATGCATTTCTAACCACTTTTAAATCCTGCATCTGAGCGCCACTTTTGCCTTTAAATCCACTACAAGTGACGACCTCTGAAGCCCCTGAAATGACGATGCTTCCTTTTTTCATGAAATTACTCCATTATTCTTTTTTCTAAAACTTGGTCGTAAGAGAAGTTTTCAATACCGAGATAGTATTCTGCAGTACCGATTAACGCATCCATCGGTACGAGTCCGACGATTTCGCTGCCCACGATGCTAACACCATAGCGCTGCGCTTCGATTCTGACGAGTTCGAAAGCTCTATATAATGGCGTCTTTGTAAAGTCAGTCATGTTCATGGAAATTTGTACGATGCCTCTTTCCTCAAGTGCAATTCCAAGTGCCTTACAATATCTTAAGCCGCCGCTTAAATGTCTCACGTTCTTAGCAATTTTGTTAGCCACTTCGAGATCATTGGTGTTAAGGTTGACATTGAATGCCACGAGCGGCATTCTAGCGCCAATCGCAGTAATGCCAGCTGTCGGATGGATCGTATCGCCGAAGTCAGGCTTCCACTCAGGTGCCTTGACTTTTTCAGCCATGCCTTCGAACTGACCCTTACGGATGTTTGCCAGATTTTCACGATCTGGAGAGGATGCCGATTTTTCATAGAGGAAGCTCGGAACGCCGTGAGTCGTGTAAACCGCTTCAGCAACCTCTTTTGAAAGGGCGATACATTCCTCCATGGTGACATTTTTGATTGGAATAAATGGAATAACATCTGTTGCGCCCATTCTTGGGTGTTGCCCCTCATGTGACGTCAAATCAATCAACTTGGAAGCAATGCCAACCGCTTCGATAACAGCGGCCTTTAAGGCTTCTTTTTCACCAACTACAGTAACAACCACACGGTTATGATCTTCGTCGTTGCTGTAATCTAAAAGCTTCACACCATTTTTCCCTCTAAAAGGTGAAATGATCTGTTCGATTTTGTTTAAATCTCTACCTTCACTAAAGTTTGGGACACATTGAATAATTTGATTCATGACGACCTCCACATGTTTATAGTGAGCTTATTTTATTATAACACCGTCTATTTTTCGACCATAGCCATTCGCATGGTCACTATACGATTACTCTATACCCAATTTAATGCGGAGCTTTTCAAGCATGTCCACTGTCATTTTATCTAAGTCGTATTTTGGATTCCATCCCCACTCAGCTCTTGCACAAGAATCGTCTAATGAATTCGGCCAAGAGTTGGCAATCTTTTGTTTAATCGGGTCGATGGCATAATCCATTTCAAACTCTGGGATATATTTTTTAATGGAAGCCTTGATATCTTCTGGACAGAAGCTCATGGCAGTAATATTGAATGCGTTTCTATGAATGAGATTAGAAGGGTCTGCCTCACAAATTTGAATAATCGAATCGATGGCATCCGGCATGTACATCATGTCCATATACGTATCCGCCGCAAGATTACAAGTGAACTTTTTATTTTTAAGGGCTTCGTAGTAGATATGCACCGCATAATCAGTCGTACCACCACCTGGAAGTGCTGAATATGAAATAAGTCCTGGGAATCTTACACCTCTCGTATCAACGCCGTATTTATTAAAGTAGTAATCGCAGAGGAGTTCACCCGCAACCTTTGATACGCCGTAAATCGTCGTCGGTCTTTGGATGGTGTCTTGAGGCGTCATATCCGCTGGTGTAGAAGGACCAAACGCTGCAATCGAACTTGGTGTAAATACCATAGCGCCTGTTTCTCTCGCCACTTCAAGACAGTTATATAAACCGTTCATGTTAACATCCCATAATAGCTGTGGGTTCGCTTCACCTACTGCTGAAAGCAACGCAGCAAGATTCATAATGGTATCAATTTCGTATTTTTTACAAAGCTCCATCATTCTTTCTTTATCCGTTACGTTCAGTTGTTCGAAAATACCTTCTTCTTCCACTGCGTGGTTAGAACATGAGCGTACACTTGTCGCCACTACATTTTCCACACCATAAATTCTTCTTAATGTCTGTGTTAACTCAGTGCCGATTTGACCGCATGCACCTGTGATCAGTATTTTTTTCATTTAGCGCTCCCTCTTACAAGTATTTAATCAACTCTATTTTACATGATTCAAAAACGGAGTAAAACATCTGTTTTATCAAAATATTTTAACATTTATTAATCTTTTAGATTTAGCTTGGAGATTTCGCTGACAACTACTGCCAAATCAAGCTTCCTTCAAATGCGAAATAGGTGAAGAGCAATAGCAATGCCGTTGAACTTAGTGCACCTATTACTCGAAACCGGACCTTGCTCAGCTTGTGATGTCCGAGGACCATCCCCATCAGTAAACCGATTCCACCTCCCATGACGGCCAAGCTTAATAAGATACTTTCAGAAATTCGCCATTTCCCTTTGACTGCATACCATTTATCTAATAGCATGGCCATGAGCGTCACCACTTGCACGATCACCAAGTAAACCGCAATAACCTTTAAAGCCATTTTTTCCTCCTATTGATATGATTCTGTTGAAATTTGGGTATAATTAATACTATAGCAACTGATCAAAAATAACAAGAGGAGTCCTTTTATGACACTAGAACCTGAAACCATCATTAAAATTATTTTTGCAGTCATCGTCGGTGGTCTCATCGGACTCGAACGGGAATCCACCAATCGCCCAGCTGGACTTAGAACGCATATACTCGTCTGCGTCGCTAGCACCGTGGTCATGGACATGAATCTGCAAATTGCGGATCTCTATCTTAACTCAGATCCTGTAAGACTAGGAGCACAGGTCATCAGCGGCATGGGCTTCCTCGGCGCTGGCACCATAATAAAAGAAGGGAATAATGTTCGCGGCTTAACCACTGCAGCTGGCTTATGGTCAGTGGCCTGTCTAGGACTCGTCATAGGCGCCGGATTCTATCTCATGGCAATTTTTGCGGCCTTGGTCATGCTCGTCACACTTAAAACCTTCGGACAGCTAGAAATGAAATATAATGCGCGCAAAAAAAAATAACCGTGAAGCAGTTTAAACTGCTTCACAGTCACATCTCATCTAAAACTCTGCGTTCTTAACCGTTCTTGGGAATGGCACGACATCTCTGATATTGCCCATGCCTGTAAGGTACATGATCATACGCTCGAAGCCTAAGCCATACCCTGCATGTCGTGTGGTTCCGAACTTACGAAGCTCCAGGTACCACCAATAATCCTCTTCCTTAAGACCCATCTCATGGATACGGTTTAACAATAAATCGTATCTTTCTTCTCTTTGTGAGCCCCCTATGAGCTCTCCTACACCTGGAACGAGCAAGTCCATAGCCGCCACTGTCTTCTGGTCCTCATTCATTCTCATGTAGAACGATTTGATTTCCTTTGGATAGTTGATGACGAAAACGGGCTTGTTATAAATGACTTCCGTCAAGTAGCGCTCATGCTCGGTTTGGAGGTCTGCACCCCAGAATACTGGGTATTCAAAGGTTTGGCCAGACTTAATCAACGCATCCACTGCGTCAGTGTAAGTCACTTTACCAAACTCTGAGTTAAGCACATGCTGAAGTCTTTCTAACAAACCTTGATCGATGCGCTCGTTAAAAAACTTCATTTCTTCTGGGCAGGTCTCTAGAACATAAGCGATAATATACTTTACCATGTCCTCAGCAAGCGCCATATTGTCATTTAGGTCAGCAAATGCCACTTCTGGCTCGATCATCCAAAACTCAGCCGCATGGCGCTTCGTATTTGAGTTCTCTGCTCTAAAGGTAGGTCCAAAGGTATATACATCTCTAAATGCTAACGCAAACGTCTCCGCTTCAAGCTGCCCGCTCACTGTGAGATTCGTTTCTTTTCCGAAGAAATCTTCCTTTGTATCCAGCTTGCCAGCTTCATCCTTTGGAAGGTTTTCCAAATCGAGCGTCGTCACTCTAAACATTTGACCAGCGCCCTCTGCATCACTGCCAGTGATGATCGGTGTATGGACATACACGAAGCCTCTGTCTTGGAAAAACTTATGGATGGCATACGCTGCAGCCGAACGCACTCTAAATACGGCTGAAAACGTATTGCTTCTCGGTCTAAGATGCGCGATGGTTCTAAGGTACTCCATAGAGTGACGCTTCTTTTGGAGAGGATAATCGGCTGATGAATAGCCTTCCACTTCTATAAGGGAAGCTTTCAGTTCGAAAGGTTGCTTCGCATCAGGCGTCGCCACCACTGTACCTGTGATGATTAAAGAGGATGCGATGGCGCATTTTTCAATATCTCCGAAGTTTTCCAACGCGTCTTCATATACGACTTGGAGGTTGTTAAAATAAGTTCCGTCATTCAATTCGATAAATCCAAAAGTTTTTGAACTTCTAGAAGTCCTGATCCATCCAGAAACTTTTACTTCTGTTCCCAGATACATCTCGGGCTTTAAAAAGAGTTCTCTAATTGCCGTGCTTTTCATGTGAGGCCTCCAATCTATTGATGCATTGATTTTGCACATTTTAATTCTATTAAATTATAATACACACGCTTAATTTAGTCAAAGATTCCATTGCCATTACTTCGTAATTCTTATACTATGGTAGTATCTGTTAAATGAACAGTAGCATGAAATAGAACCTGGAGGTCTCATGGAACGCATTGAACTCATCCACATCATCACCGCCCTCTTTTTAATCCGCTTTTTCTACTTTTATATAATCGATTCAAAAGCCATTTCAGCGTCCTTTTCTGATTGGATACCATTCGCGTTTGTGATTTGTGCCAATCTCTTCGAGCTTCACATGACTGATTTCTCATTATTTAAACTTTCACTTTCATTTGCTTTTCTATCTCACACTGTGGTTACTTTGATCGGTGATAAAGCAAATAAAAATACAGGGCTTGTCGTTTCTTTAATGGCATTTACCCTGCTAATCGGACTTCTCGTACTAAAACTTTCCATACCTGTCATGGTCATTAACACGCTTTTGATCATCGCTTCCGCCTCACAACTTATCATCCTCGTTACTTTTTACCAGTCTAAGCCGAGTCGTGCTGCCCTGGAAGTTATGGAGGTAGGATTCTTAGCATTCTTTGGTGGTCTCATGCTTAGTGTCGGCATGCGCTTTTTCAACATCGCCATCGGCTCAGCTCTGTTGATTTTCTATGCGCTGATGTCTCTTGCGATTCATGTGAAGCACTATAAAGAAGGTCTACGCCTCGTTCAGACGCGGTTGACCGATTTAGAAGAACGTTTCGATCGCACCGTTGAGTTTGAAGCGAAAAAACGAACGGCACATATGGCTGATAAAGTGGAAATCATCAGAGAAAAATCTCAAAAGGATCCCCTTTCAAAAGCGTTAAACCGTCAGGGCATTACAACTGAAATCAACAGCATGATCAACGACTCCAGCATGAAAATGTTCTCACTGGCCATATTTGATATCGACTTTTTTAAAGGCATCAACGACACGAAAGGTCATATCGTCGGTGATGAATGTATCAAGCTCCTCGCTTATACGGTCATGACCACCAATCGTAAAACAGATGTGCTGGGCCGATATGGTGGAGATGAATTTATCTTACTCATGCCAAATGTCAATGCACCCGCAGCCTTAGAGATATGCGAACGCCTTAGAAAAGAAGTCCACGACAAGTCTAACCCTAAATTCACCATCTCCATGGGGATCGCCTCCTATCCTTTCGACGGACGCACCTTTACAGAGCTTATGGAATCTGCCGATAAAGGCTTGTATATCGCTAAGGAGAACGGTCGAAATCGCGTCGTTTATCAAGGGAATGTACCGATACTAAAAAAATAAAACGGCTAATTTAGCCGTTCAAAGTCCCAAATTTTATAATCTAGCGAAAGGGTATATTTCATTCGGTTCTCAGTGATCAGACCCACTTGATCCTCATAGCGTTCTAAAACGCTAATGATGACTAGTCCTTCCTCTTCCGTCATTTCAAAAGGAATAAATTCAACAAATGATAGCACGTCATCGCTGGGTTCAGTGATGGCGTTTATTTTTTCCAGAGCAGGTGACTCGGGGGCAACGAACGTTAAAATGGAGTCGTCGATCCCCTGCCACTTTTTAACCCATGCCTGATTGAACCCCCATATTAACGCATACGCCTTCGTAGGAATTTCAATTCGTTTGACCTGGTCCTCAGAATCAGACGCACCCTCTGATCCAAGTTTTCCAGTAGTGTCTACCCAATCGCCTCGATCCAAATGATACCCTGTCAGTGCATAGTCCCCTTTGTAGAGGACGGTTCTAACGAAATCGGCGACACCCAAACCGTGCACGAGTGTGCGCTCTTCATAATAGCCATCTTTTCCTTCATAATGGACCTTGACGCGTTTGCCTTCATCATCCACTTCTAGGATGGTCGCTGTAATTTTCTGCCTTTTACCTTCGAGGTCTTCCGTCACAAACAACCATTTACGTCCTTCTTCCACCGGCGCTTTTAATAGCACCACTTCCAAAAGGGGTGAATCATTCAACTGCTTACCAAGGGTGTTTTGAATCAAAGTATCGCCCTCAACCATAAGGCTGATTTCAAATCGATCATCCCGATCCTGGGTTTGGCGACTTACCTCACCTTTTAATATGACTCCGACACGTTCATCTGTTTCGCTGGCATCGATGGCTTCTATCGCCGTAACCAAATGATAGTAGTCGCCATCACCCGAATAGGCACCCCCCTCTAAAGGTAAGAAGGATACGAGCGATGCATCGGGGGACTTAGAAGGCTCAGTTGACGAACAGCCTGTGAATAAGAATCCTATTATTAAGATCAAAAGCAAATGCTTTGATAGTCGCATAACCATTACCTCATAAGAACAGCACTTAGTAAATGTTTAGATGAAGATTCTTTGAAAGCGTTTCTAAAACCTTAAGTCCGGCATAACTATTGCCTTTCCTGTTTAAAGCAGGTCCAAATACTCCTATTCCCATACGGTTCAGCACCGTACACATGATACCACCGCCTACCCCACTTTTTGCAGGTATGCCGACGTTGATGGCGAACTCGCCTGAGCCATCATACATCCCACAGGTCGCCATATAGGATTTGACGATATGACTATATCTTGCTGGAAATAACCGCTCATTTGTAATGATATCCTTGCCGTCTCTGGCCAGTAAAGCGCCTATATACGCTAAATCCTTCGTGGTCACTTCGATGGAACATTGCTTGAAGTAGACTTCCAGGGTTTCGTCTACGTCGCCTTCAATATTTCCGAAATCTTTGAGGAAGTAAGCCATGCTACGGTTTCTATGTCCTGTAAGGTCCTCCGATCGATAGACGGCTTCATTGATTCGAATGGAATCATTATGCGTGATTTTCTTAATAAAATCTAAAATCCGATTCACTTTTTCTTCTGGCGTATTCCCCTTTATAAGTGCGGAAACCGAAATGGCCCCGGCATTAATCATGGGATTCAGCGGTTTATGCTCATTAAAGGTTTCAAGTCTAACGATGGAATTGAACGGATCACCCGTGGGTTCCTTTCCGACTTTTTCAAACACGCGCTCTTCACCATTGTCAATCAGTGCGAGCAGCAAGACCACCGGCTTGGAAATACTTTGCATCGTAAATCGAACATTTGCATCCCCGGACTGAAATAGGTTTCCCTCCGTGTCAAACACGGAGATTCCCAGCTGATTTGGATCTGTTTTTTCAAGTTCCGGTATATAATTTGCCACCGCGCCATAGGCCGTGGTCCCTTTATACTTGTCAATGATTTCGTCAAGCAGTTTTTGCATCTGTCACCTCTCCTTATGTGATTCATTATTCATTATAGCAGGGAATGATAGGATAAAAAAGTCACAATCTTTTCTAGGCCGCGACGCTTGTCCCGCTATGGTATATTTTGTATTTACAAACATTCATTAATTTGGTACTATAGTATATGTTACATATCCATATCACATAAGGAGTTGTCTGGAATGAAGAAAACTTTATTGACTGAAACTGCGCTTGTTAAGTTGCAGCAGGAATATGATGAACTTATAGAAAAAAGACATCAGATTTCTGATGAAATCAAGAGAGCAAGAGGTTTCGGCGATTTATCAGAAAATGCTGAGTACCATGCAGCTAGAGAAGCCCAATCCCATAACGAAACTGAGATTTTGAAGTTAAAAGAAATCCTTGAAAGTTATGAACTGGTTCAAGAGAGTTTTAATAAAGATAGCATTACCATCGGCTCTAAACTAAAGGTGAAGTATTTGGATACAAATGAAGTTGAAGTGATCGAGATTGTGACTAAAATCGAATCTGATCCCCTTCACAACAAAATTTCCAATGAGTCTCCTATTGGAAGCGCATTGATGGGTAAAATTAAAGGCAGCAAGGTTGATGCCATTTCACCAAACGGCTTGGTGCAACTGGAAGTCATCGAAATTTTATAAGAAACGCAAACAAATAAGGAGCTTTGCAATTATTGCAAATGCTCCTTTTTATTGATGTTTTTGAACACGTTGTATAGGATATAGGTACCGATCAAGTAACAAACAATCGTAAAGTAATAAGGGGTATTATAATCGTATTTGAACATCAGATAGCCGCCAATATAAATACCGACTGCTCTAAACAAATGGCTGACCAGTGATACCATACTACTCATATAGGTACGGGTTTCATCATCGACGATTTCCATAGCCAAATTACCGATTATCGGTCCAGCCATGTTCATTAAGGACGATCTAAAGAAGAAAGAAATCGTAATAATAATGATTCCTTGAGGGAACGAGATGGAAATCAAGAATGGGATGGAAAGGAGCTGGCAAATGATGACCGTTCTAACACGCCCTAGCTTCTTTGCCAGTGGTGGAACGACAAGTCCTCCGATTACAGTTCCCACTTGACTGATGGCCATGATGTTTCCTACGATGCCATCAGTGGTTTGCAAGGTGTATTTCAAATACATGCTGAAAAATGGAACGATCATGCCTGCACCAAGACCGATCAAGGATACCTGCATTAGGTAAAATAGCGGCTTTCCCACCAACATGCGCCGATAGCCAGCTAGGATCCCCTCTAGCGTCTCTTTAATCGTATGCTCGTGCTTTTTTGCTGTCATTTCATCGCCAGTAAATCGCAGCGCGATAAGTACACCGATAAAGATCAATGAAGTGGCGGCATTAAGCACCCAGCGGTTAGCTGAGACTGGCCCCACATAATGGGTTATCCATCCCGATAAATGTCCGAGTACCAAGCTCCCAAGCACGAAAGCGACGTTTTGAAGCACAAAGGCCATGCTGAAGGCTGTGATCCGATGCTGATCCGGTGTGTTATCGTAGATAATCGGCGCTTGTAGGATCATCAACGTGGAGTTTCCGATACCGAATATGAAAGCAAAAATCTGCATGACCATGGGCACTTGAACGTTCAATACGATCAAGTTGCTGATCACCATCAACAGCATCCCGAAGATGATGGTCTTTTTTCGATTTAGCCGCTCTGCAAATATCGCCATGGGGATAGCCCCAAATGCGATTCCCATGGTGTTGATCGAGAGAATCTGTCCGACAAAAGCTTCTGTAAATCCGACATTTTTCAAATAGATGCCGAATAGAACATTATAAGCAGAGCTCACAATCGTGACAAAAAAAATAATACCTAGGTATAATTTAACATTTCTTGATATGTTTTTAAAAAAGTCGTAGTATACGGTCATCGCTGATTTCATCGTCTCACCCTACATCATTATACCATATATTTCGCGCTTCGAAATATTAACTTTTTTTTATGATTGTTCGGGAGACGAAATTACGCTATACTAGTATTATTAACGTGAGGAGGCTTTACAATGGCATGCATGTACCCTGCAACCAGTACTGAACCAGAAGTACTTTACCCGTATATGACGAATGAACTTGAGAAACTTTTTGAAACTGAAACGAACTGGATTTCTAACGCTGCTAACGCGGCTGCAACTTTAGGGTTTCTGATGCCACAGCTCAACTGGGCTGGTTTTTATCTATATAATGGCGAGGAACTCGTTTTAGGACCTTTCTGGGGAAAACCTGCTGTAACACGTATCCCCCTCGGTAAAGGCGTTTGTGGCGACAGCGCACTGGCGCGTAAGACCACAGTGGTTTACGATGTGCACCAATATCCTGGACACATTGCTTGCGATTTGTTCTCAAACAGCGAAATCGTTATCCCACTTGTCAAGGATGACCATTTAATCGGCGTTTTGGACATTGATAGTCCCGAAATCGGAAGATTCAGCGAACAAGACCAAATGGGACTAGAAGCTATCGCTAAATTGCTTATCGAAAGAATCGACTTCCCTATCTTCAAGTAAAAACGCTTTAGTAAAAAATAATGCCTGTAGCAATCGATTAAGATTGCTACAGGCATTTTTTAATAGCTTCGATTTAATAAGGTATTTGCGAGGCTTTCGAGAGCGACTTTGTATTCGTTCGCAGGCAATTCTGAAATACGTTTGAATGCACGCTTTGTGTACTTTTTAGCCAGTTCTCTTGCCTTTTCTATGCCTTTATTCTTTTGGATCAAAGTGAGAAGCTCACCTTCAGAGGCATTTAAAACACTTTCATGTTCACCCTGAATCGCATAAATCACAGGCAGTGTGTAATATCCTTTTTTCAAATCATTTCGGACGGTCTTGCCCACATGATCTTGGTCATCCGAGAAGTCTAAAATATCATCGATGATTTGGAAGGCAATGCCGATATCATACCCAATCTTGCCCATTTTTTTAGACAATGCCTCTGAGCAATTACTCTCAGACGCACCTGCATACATGCTCACCGCGAAAAGGGCTGCGGTTTTACCAGAAATAACTCTAAGGTAGTTTTTCACATTCATGAAGTGAAACTTGCTATGGTATTGCAATAGCTCGCTTTCACAAATATTTTCAATGGCTTTTGCCAGGCTTACCATGTGATCCGTATCATAATCTTTCGCATTTAAAATCGTCAATGCTTTCGATAATAAAAAGTCACCTGCATAAACCGCCATATCTTTTCCGTACTTGCTTTGTGCACTTTCTTTATTGCGCCTGAGTTTGGAATCATCAACGATGTCGTCATGAATTAATGTCGCCATATGGAGCATTTCAATTGAAGCAGCCAGTTTAACCACCTTGTCTGCTTGATACGATCCAAAGTGCGCTGATATGATCGTCAATAAGGGTCTTAACATTTTTCCATTTAAATCGATGACGTCATCAATCACATCTCGGATGCCACTGAATTTTGACCTTACATTCAATTTAAGGGATTGCTGGACCTTTTCCATTTCGTTCTGAAGCGCTTGCTGTAGTTCAGGACTCAAATGTTTCAAAGTTACAGTAAGTGCCATAATAATCTCCAGTAATTATCTATACGATCGGTTGATATTGATGCGTTCTAGATATTTAATTAAAATTCGTGCGACCACACCGACAAAAATACCTGTCGGAACAGCCACGATCAATAAAATTGGCAAATAGGTCAAGATTAAAATATTTCTAATAATCAGTGCAGCCACAAACAATTGACCTAAGTTGTGTGCCACGGCACCCATTACGCTTACGCCGATCAAACTGATCTCACCTTTAAAGACCTTTAACACAGCAGCCATCACCAGCAGACTCAATACGCCTCCAGAGAAGCTATAGAGAAAGCTTGATAAGGAGCCAAAGGTCGCAGCGGTTAGGATTACCCGCAACAGCACCACTGCTGTGGCTTGTTTAAATGTCAAAAGATAAATAGCTGATAACGTTATGATATTAGCGAGTCCTAGTTTTGCACCTGGCGCAATAAAGGGTATGGGAAGCATACTCTCTATAAAAGATAAAATCATCCCTTGCGCCACTAAGACAGAAATGAAAACCAGAATTCTGGTTTTATTTGTATTTGATTTGGTACCTGTTTTTTCGTTAATCGCCATCAATTGCCTCCTAATCCGCTATGCTGTCCAAACCACCATCTTGCTTTTCTTCAGAAAAAACTTCGACCGTGATCTTATTAGGGAGACATACGATAATTTCACCATTCAAAGCGATGGGATTGGTTTTTACACATATTTGATCTCGACAGTCTGCTTCCTGTACAAACGCCTTACCATCCTTAATGACGATTAGGTTGTAATGCTCACCATCATTAAAGGTAAATGTTTCATCAGTGGTTTCATCAAACGGAATCGTTTTAATAACGACACCTTCATGCTTGATTAAAACTTCTGAACTGGACTTGTTGGCGTTTTGAACAACCTTCATACCGAAAAAGGCCACTGAACCGATTAATAGCACGATGACCATCAAAATGATGTCGTTTTTTTTCATTTTAACCTACTTTTCTTGTTAACAAAGTTAAACACTGAATGGATTCAACTTTATGACTTAAAAAAGGCTGTCTTAAGAAAAAATCAGGGGGGATTCCCCCCTGATTAAACTCTATACTGACAGCGCCTTTATGCTTTAGTGGAAATATAGATAAGATTTCTTAGCAAATGGCGTCTTTTTCCACCATCTCTTCAACACTGGGAGAACATAGTAGTCAAGACCTAAAGCACTACCTGAGCCAGCAATCATCGCGATACCACCGAAGAAGAACCAGAGGATAGAAGCATCTGACATACCTGTTAATGTGATTCCCACTGTCATAAATGTCGTCATAATTGCTGAAATAAATGTGAATAAACCAGCAATTAAGCAAAGACCGAAGACGATTTCCATGATGACCATACCTGTTTGGAACATGACTGCATTTGGAGCGATGATGTTATCGATTCCCCATTGAACGATACCTGGAACTTCTTCGATAAGTGGTTTCATCGCTTCAGCGCCTTCTTCAACCCACTCTGAGGCTGCAGATACAGCATCAGAAGCGTACATTTTAGGCTCTGCTAACCAACCCTCATCGATCTTCTTAACGCCTTCGATTAACCACATTACACCGAGGAAAACACGGAAAGGCATTAACCAGAAGTTAGGAGATGCTTTAGCGAAATGTCCACCGAAAACTGAACGTCTATTTTTAACTCTGAAGAATTCGTTTTGCGCGTATTCCATAACCTGAGCCACACCACTTACGAGGAAGAGGTAGTAGAAGTTTACGAGATGTTTGATCAATACAGCAAAGAATCCGTTAAACTTAAGTCCATTATTATCCGATACTGCATATCTTGAACCGATAGAAACCATGAAACCATGGTAGTTTTGCTTGTGCTCATGCATTTCTTTACCTTGAATCAATGCGCCGATGTTCATGGCAGCCGTGTGGCCAGATTGCTCAGCAGCTTCTACGATTTGTGGTAAGAAACCATCTTTATCTTCATAGTGTGCGTTATCGCCAGCCATGAAAACATTTGCGTATTTAGTGGTTTGCATATACTTGTTAACGACCACACGACCGCCTCTGCCTGCTTCAAGGCCAAGCTTGCCGATGAAATTGCTAACTTTGATACCTGCACCCCATACAAGGGTTTTCGTTTTGAAAACTCTACCGTCTTTAAGTTCAAAACCGTCTGCTGTCGCTTTAACAAGTGCGGCATTTTTAAGCAACTCGATACCGAGCTTCTTATAACGTCTTTCAACTGCAGCGATTTGCTTTTCATCTTTTAATGTGTTGAGAATTCTAGGGGTCGCTTCGATGTTATAAATCGTCACTTCCTTCTTATCAACACCGTATTTCTCAGAAAGGTGCTCTTTTGCTTCGCCAAGTTCACCAACCATCTCAACGCCTGTGAAACCACCACCAACAACTGCGAATGTCAGTAACTGCTTTCTTACTTCAGCATCTTCTTCAATGGCTGCCATTTGGAACATCTTCTCAACATGTGTTCTCAACTTGATCGCATCCTCATACGACCAAAGTGTAAACGCATGCTCATCAATTCCTTCGATACCGAATGAATTTGAATCGGAACCAGCCGCTAAAATCAGGTAATCGAACTTGTAAGTTGCACGCTCTGAAGTCAATTGCTTGCCTTCAAAATCAACATTTGTAATGTTGTCTGTTACAACTTTAACTTTACGGCCCGCAAAAATAGTTCTGAGGTCGATTTGAATTGCATGTGGTTCTGTACGATGTCCAGCAACTTCATGAAGTTCTGTCATCAGTGTGTGGTAAGGCTTTCTGTCGATCAACGTGATTTCTACTGAGTCGTCATTTTTGAAGATCTTATGAAGCGTTTTACCTGCTTTGACTCCAGCGTATCCACCGCCAAGAATCAAAATTCGTTTCTTGTCTGCCATGGTATCCCTCTTTCTATAATTTCTATAATTCCTCTTTTTATATTATACCAAAACCCTAGGAAATAGAAATAAAAATTTAACATTCCTCAATATTTTTATAACTTTTCCAAAATGATTAGGTACCCAATATATTATAATAATAGATTTGATACACAATATCAAGCATATAGAATAATTTCTACATATTCATCATGATTAACCCCATCGTCGTGGCCAATATGGCAATCCAATCCTTCTTAAACAATTGCTCTTTAAAAATCACATGGCTCAAAACGGTGATCAATAAGATACTACCTGCGCTAAAAGCAGGAAAAACCAATGAGGCTGGCAATTTTTCTAGTGCATCTATAAGGAAATAAGAAGAAAACAGATTTGGAAGCCCCACCATTGCGCCAACCAACATGGACTTAATGGGTTTTTCAGCCGGTTCCTTCCTTCTAATTAGCATCCATAAGCTAATGCATAGAGCCGTTATAAATACGATAAAGAGGTAGATCGGTTTATAATCAAGTAGGCCGCTTCTTTGAAACAGCTTGTTTAAAAATTCTGCAAAACCGCCTGCGATAAAAACAGCGATTAAAATCGGTAGCACCGTTCTTGAAGCCGAACTGCCTTTGGGTGAACTGTTGGCGATGGCGATCGCCAACAAGGCTAAGCAAATTCCAATGGCTTGAATCCATGTGGGGAGTTCTTTCCAAAGGATAATCGATAAGGTCATGGGGACTAAAATACCGAGTTTAGCAAACATACCCGATAGACTGGCCCCGTTTTTTCTCACACTGATTTGGTAAACGGTAAATGAAACCAAATACAGAATCCCTGTAATCACACCAAACCCAATGGTTTCAAAAGTATGATCATCAAAACCGAGAATCGCCAGCTTATTTTGAGTGATGATCAATCGTCCTGAAATTAATGCCGCCATTACATAGTTCCATACGGTGACTAGCTTTTGGTCGAGCCCCTTAACGGCAGAATATTTAAACAAAAGTGCGATGGAAGCACTACAAAATGTGGCGATTATCAGTTCAATCAATCCGATTTACCCCGCGTCCAAAAATTTATCAAATATTTAAACCAATCTTGTGATGCAAAAAAATGCGCGTGAACATAGGTTGCAATGACGTTTTTAAAAGCAAAACCGCATTCCCAGGTCCTTTGTCCTTTAGAAACAGATAATACAGTAGGCGCCGTGCATCGTGTAACGATGCTGTGATGAAACTCGTGTCCCCTATAGCTGAACTGGTTTTGAAAGCAAGCGGTCACGTGGCCAAAACGCTGTAAACGGTCGGTCATTTTTGCGACACCATCAAATACCCCTACCATTTCATAGGTTTCACCACCAAGGTCCTCGATCGCTGACATTAAAAACATCAGACCACCACACTCTGCATAGATGGGCATTCCCTCTTGGGCTGCTCGCTTTATCGAGGTGCGCATGTCGACGTTTTTGCTAAGGATCTCTGCAAAAACCTCAGGATAGCCGCCGCCTAAGTACACCCCGTTTATGGTGTCTGGTAATTGAATATCCTTTAATGGAGAAAAAGGAATCAACTGAACGCCAGCCTTCTCGAGAAGTGCCAAATTTTCATCATAATAGAAGGAAAAGGCTTCATCCTTTGCAATCGCAACTCTTAATGGCATATTAGTAGCTTCTAGACTACGCGTCCAGTGCATTCCTTCTCCATCATATGTCATATCATCAAAATAATCAACCGCATCAAAGCTACTCGACGCTAATAGGCCATCCAAATCAACGGTTTCTTCCACCATTTTCGCCATCTGCTCAATTTTCCACGCGATTGTCTGGTCTTCAGCAGCCTGAACGAGTCCCAAATGGCGACTTTCCATGATCACCGAAGCGTCAGGCTTCAAATAGCCGTAGCACTTGATGTTCGTATGCTGCTCAACTGCTGATTTAAGAAGCAAGTAATGCCCCTCTGTTTTAACCTGATTAAAAATCACCCCTCTAATTTGAGTCGGCGCGTGAAACGAAGCAAGTCCACTAATAATTGCGGCAGCCGTTAGGGCCATACTACTGGCATCGAAGACGATGATAACTCCGACGTTTAGTATAGACGCCAGCGCGGCTGAGCTGCCCTCGATCGTCTCTGCATGGTGTCCATCAAAATACCCCATTACCCCCTCGATGACTTTAACCGTAGCCGCATCTCCACTTTTACGATAGAGTTCCATCAAATCCGATTCCGATAGCAACCACCCCGCAAGGTTCGTAGAGGGCTGTCCACTGGCCAGACGATGAAACATGGGATCGATATAGTCCGGGCCTGCTTTGAACGGTGCCACTGGTATCCCTCTGTTTTTAAGCGCTCGCAGAATCCCCAGTGTGAGTGTGGTCTTACCTGAACCACTGGCCACGCCTGCAATCATCCATTCTTTTTTTTTCATAACAACATCGCCCCCATCAACATAAATCCGATTTGCGACACCTCGATGACCATACCGATGGTATCTCCCGTCATCCCACCTATAACGTGCTTGCTCTTCATCAAAACCAAATATGTGATCACAAGCGCTACAAAGGTGGCGATGAGTCCACCAAATGAAAGATAAAGAAAAGCGATGACTGAAAGAATCAACATGAGTAAACCAGAAGGCCAAGGCTTTATGGATTCGATAAAAACCTTCCCCATGCCCTGATCTGGTCGTGCGTAATCCGAATGCCCCGCTGAAAAATAAGCCATGGTCCTGCCCACGATGGGCATGATAAAAATCCAAGCAGGCGGTAGCAGCATCATTCCAACGAAGAGGCTCATAAAATACAGAATTAGCGCCATCACCCCAAATGCGCCAATATGGCTGTCCTTCATAATACTGAGCACCCGTTCGCGGTCGCGATTGCTAAAAAGTCCATCACACGCATCTGCCAGTCCATCGAGATGAATCCCACCGGTGATCATTACATAGCTTAAAACCAGAATCAAACCTTTTAGATAGATCGAGGGCCAAGACCACAGGCTGATTAACGCCAAAACGGCCCCGATGACTGCACCCACTAACGGAAACAGAACGAGACCTTTTTGATAGTGATCCTCTCGGTATTCCACCCATTTACCAAACGGAATACGTGTAAAAAATGAAATCATCAGTAAAAACCCTTTTATTCTCGACATACTTGACCTCATTTCTTTAATGAAAGCGGTAGTCCGGCGACGATTAGCGTCACTTCATCCGCCATGGCAGCGACACGTTGGTTCATCCTGCCGGCGATGTCCCTGAAGATACTACCAAGTCTGTAGGCGGGTACGAGGTCCATCCCCACTTCATTCGAAACGATAACGAGCCTCTTATCCGTTTCCCTGAAGACCTGAATCAGCGCATCGATTTCCTCAGAAATCCTTTGCTCCACCAGCCGAATTTCTTCGTGGGTGGCATGATCATAATCGAGCGCTGTCTGAAACATCAGGTTGGTCATCATCACGGTCAAACAGTCCAGTAGCACCACCTCCGAGGCCTGAAAAGCTTCCAGTTCTGGTAGGTTATGAAAGCCCATGGTTTGTTCCAATGTCCTCCATTGCCATGGCCGATCCTCACGATGTTTCCTGATCCGTTCTGCCATGTCATCATCGGTGACAATGGCCGTCGCAATATACAAAACCTTTTCAGTGGCAGTTTTCGCGATATTTTCCGCAAATCTCGACTTTCCGCTTCTAGCGCCGCCGATTACCAAATGGATATTTCCCATATCTTCGCTCCTTTAGTGGGGGATGACCAGCAGATGGGGCTCATGAATCACCGTCACATCCACTTCGTATACGTTTCTGATCAACTCTGATGTCAGCACCTCTGCTGGAGGTCCCACCTTCACGATTTCACCATGATGCATTAGGATGATCACATCCGAAAAACGTGCAGCAAGGTTGATATCATGTAGTGTCGTGAGGATGGTTAACTGTTTTTCTCGATTAAGGGACTTACAAAGCTTTAAAACTTCCAACTGATATTTGAGATCCAAATGCGAGATGGGTTCATCGAGTAAAAGCAGGTCGGGCTCTTGGGTAAGGGCTTTTGCGATCATCACCCTTTGCCGTTCTCCGCCACTAATCGTGCTCATGGATTTATGTCTAAGATGATGGATGCCTGTTAGGTGCATGGTCTTCTCCACTATTTTCAGATCCTCGGCACTTTCGTTTTGAAGCGCTTTCAAGTGTGGATACCGCCCCATTAAAACCACCTCATGAATATTAAAATCAAAGGTGTTCTGAATTTCCTGGTGTACCACCGCCATTTTTTTAGCGAGCATTTTGGGTTTATAGGCTTTGATCGATAACGCATCGATTTTTACCTCACCACTTTGGGGCTGTAATAAACGACATAAATTTTTTAAAAGAGTGGTTTTACCTGAACCGTTAGGTCCGATGACACTGATAAAGCATCCCTTTTCAACAGACAATTCCACTTGCTTCAACACATTTTGGTTTCCATAGCTGAAGTTGATGCGTTCTGCCTTTATCATTAGATTCCCTCCGATCGGCGCTTATGCTTTTGAAGCAACATTAAGAAAAAAGGCCCTCCGAACAATGCTGTAATAATCCCCACAGGAATCTCCATGCTGTTTAATAAGCTTCTTGCCAAGGTATCACAAACCAGCATAAACAATCCGCCCCCCAAAAAGGAAACGGGAATGAGGACACGATGGTCGGAACCAAATACCATCCTGAAAAAATGAGGAACGATGAGTCCGACGAAACCGATAATGCCACTTACAGAAACTGCAAACGCCGACAGAAGAGAGGCGAGTATTAAAAGCACCTTTTTTAATCGGTCCACTGAAACCCCTAAAGCACGCGCTTCGTCCTCTCCCATGACCATAGCGTTCAGTTCCCTGGCATGTGTCATCATATAGCCGACGCCTACGATTGCTGGTATGAAGATGAGACCTAGCTGTTCCCATGAGGCTGCTCCGAAGCTCCCCATGGTCCATGTGACGATTCGGTCGATTTCATTATGAAAGAGGATCATTAAAAAGGAGATGGCTGCAGATAGAAGGGCATTGATGACGATTCCTGCGAGCAGAATACCTGTCGTGGATACCTTCCCCCCCACCCTGGCAAGCTGATAGACACACAGGATGGTTATCATGGCGCCGATAAAGGCTAACATGGATACCATTCCCATCCCTAAAAATGTACCGCCGACGCCGAATAAAATCCCTATCGTGGCACCGAATGCGGCACCAGATGAAACGCCCATGACATATGGATCTGCCATGGGGTTTCTAAAGAGCGCTTGAAATATCGTGCCGATGACAGAGAGCATGCCACCAACCAGAAGCGATAAGAGAATTCTCGGGATTCTAACCTGCATGACGATAAATGAATGCGACGCTTTGATCGTGGTCGAATCATCAAGGCCAAGTGTTATTTTCACCACATCAGGAACACTTATTTTTACATTACCCTGGGTCACAGCAAAAATCGCCATGATCACAAGTACTGCCAGTAATAAAGTGATCTTTATGAAGTTGTTCCTTCTTTTTAATTGAATTTCCATATGGCTCCTAGAATCTTAAATTACCTGCATAGTTTGGATAAATCTTTTGAATGATGGTTTTCATACTATAATCCATCACGCGGGGACCTGGAATCGAAAAAATATCTGTGTTGACTGTGACGAAGCTACCATTCTTAAGGGCAGATAAGCTACTGTAATTCGAGCTACCCTTCATCGTATCATAGCTGTAATCCGCTCCGATGATGATCTGTGGATCATGCTCGATGAGCTTTTCGAGGCTGTAATTCCACTTATCCACGTCTGCGGCGACATTGATGCAACCTGCGTCAGTGAGAATCTCATGAATAAAGGTTTGTCTACCTGCAGAGTATTCGCTTTTTCCCGTTCCAACCACATAGTAAACCGTCTTTCTCTGTGAAGCTGGAATGCTTTTAACGATACTGGTGATGCGCTCTTCTTTAGCTTTCATGGATGAAATGACTGCTCTTGCTTCGAAATTCTTACCTGTGAGCTTTCCGAGTTGGGCAATTAGCGTATAAATCTCGCCAATTTTAGCTGGCGAGGCTTGCGTTAATGTGCTAATTTTAGCCTTTTGTAGCATGGCGAGTACTTCTTCATTCATGTGTGTCGCAGCAATCACGGTATCCGGCTCTAAATCGAGGATTGTCTCTACATTAGGCTCATATAAGGTTCCCACAGAAGGCACTTTAGCTGTTTCAGCTGGATAAGTACAATATTTCGTACGTCCCACGACGAGCTCACCAGCGCCTATGGTAAACAGGATTTCTGTAATAGAGGGTGCAAGCGAAACGATTTTTTTAGCAGTCTTGGTAAAGGTGTAGGTTTCTCCGCTATCCGTGATGGTCAGCGGGAAGCTTAGCTCAGCATTTTTAGTAAGTGTGATGGCTCTGGTGTTTGCATTGTAGCCAACTGTATAATTAAGGGTTTCAAAGACGAATTTGAGAGGCACATACGCGATGTTTTCTTTAATGTAAGCCTCAGCATCCAGTGTCAGTTCAATGTCATTGACCTTTACTTTGTTCGATCGCGAGGTAAACTCAAACTTAACGGCAGAATTGTTGATGGTGATTTTGCTCCCACTAACAGCGGTTTGAAGGCCAAAGGCTTTTAGAGATTGTGTAGAGACGTACGTACGTCCATAGGCCAGCTCTGTAATGACATTTTGCATTTTACCGTCTACGGCGAGATTTGCTGCAAATACCGTGGGGACAGAAGACCATAAAAGCATGGCAACCAGCATCACGGCGATTATTTTTTTCATAAACGTTTTCATAAATCCTCCCATTTATCAGTTGAAATTTCATTATCTATTAAACTTTAATGCTTCCATTTTTTCTAAAAAGTAATCGTTTGAAAGGCGATCTCTAATGGCAACTCTGAAGAACGCATGATCCAGCCCATCAAAATCAAAGCAGGTTCTTAGATAGACACCTTCATCCATAAGGGCTGCATGCCACCCATTAGGATCCGGCAACTTTAACTTAAACAGGATAAAGTTTGCCTGTGACGGGTATACCGTCAGATGTTCTATAGCCTTTAGGTGCCGACTGACTCTGCTTGTTTCCCTCTCGCTCTCGGCCTGCAGCGCTACAAGCCTTAAGTCATTTTCGAGAAAATACGGGATGGCGTCCAGTGCAAATTGATTAAGGGCCCATGGCTCGCGTTTCCTCGTCATGGAGGTTATCGCCCTTTGATCACCAAAAGCATAACCAATTCTAAGCCCTGGCACACTGTACGTCTTCGTCATGGAGCGTATCACCAAAATGCGGTGCTTAAGCATAAGTCGCTTCATGATGGCGTTATAGTCGCCTCTATTTCTGAAATCGATAAAGGATTCATCGATGATCAGTAAAAAATCAGGGTGTTTCACTAAGGTGAGCAGTTCTATGATCCACTGGGCATCAAAGAATTGTCCAGTGGGGTTATTCGGATTACAGATCATAAGTGCATCGCTTCCAGAAACGTGAATATCAGCAGCGAGCGACTCTAAATCTACCGTAAAGTGCCCCCACCCCTCCTGTTCGCAGTCCTTCATCATATGAAGGTGAACTGGCGTATCACTTACTTCAAATGCCCTTGCGTACTCTGTAAATGTCGGCGCCAGAATCATGACTTTATTTAGGTTAAGCGAACGGGCCATTAGATAAATCAGGTCTGTCGCGCCATTTCCAAGTAAAATCTGGTTCTCTGGAAATCCGATGACAGCACTTAACGCCGCCTTAGCCGTTTGACCGTCTATTTCCGGGTACATCACGAGCTTTGATATGGAGTTGAGAAGGTGTGACTTAAGCCCCTCTAAATCCGGCTCAAGCGGGATATTCACACTATAATCCCTAAGCCCTTCTCTCTTTAATTGCCCGCCATGAAAGTTCAAAATTGCCCTCCTAATAATAGAAGAATAAAACCGATGCCCCATACTAGCCATTCACTTAAGTACATCACGCGAATCGACGCCTTGATGTGTGATCTATTTAAAACGACTTTTTCATCGCCGATGGTGGGTTTCTCCACCTCCTCGCCGAAGTAGCGGTTTGCACCGCCGAGCTTAACGCCTAAAAGTCCTGCGATTGCCGCTTCCGGATGCCCAGAATTTGGACTCTTATGGTTCAGGCGATCTCTAACGAATATCGCCCATCCATTTCTAACATCGAGCTTTAAGAAAAAGCCTGAAATAATCATTAATACCGATCCCAGTCTAGCCGGGAGAAAGTTCAGTAAATCATCGAGCTTAGCAGAGGCAAATCCGATGTCTTTATACCTCGGATGTAGATAGCCCACCATGGAATCCAAGGTGTTTACCGCTTTATAAAGCATGCCCAGTTCCAATGAAAGGCCCCACGGCACCCCTATGAGCATATAGAACAGCGGCGCTAGCACCCCGTCAACTGTGTTTTCCGAAACCGTTTCAACCACACCTCGCGTCACTTCAGGCTCTGAAAGTCCTTCCGTATCGCGCCCCACGATCATGCCTAGCCATTTTCTCGCTTCAGGCAAATCCCCCTGTTCAAGCGAACGATGGATTCGATTTGCTTCGTCTGCTAAACACCTTGCCGCAAGACAGGTGTAGAAAAGATAAACTGAAACACCATAAAAAAGGAGCGGCGGGAGAATCACGCGTAAGCCGCTGATGATCACTAAGACACCTGTGAGTATGGTGATTACAAGCATCACGCCTCCCACTTTAAGATTCATCTTAGATTTTCGAATCAGCGATTCTGTCTGCGTGATCCCCCAACCGATTAACCTAACTGGATGCGGCCAATTAGGAGGATCACCAAGTAATCGATCCAAAAGGATCGCGAAAAATAGGATTAGGCTCATCTTAATCCCTCGAGCCTGATAAGAGTTCTAAAAGGAATGGCATATCCAAATGCGCTTCCACATGAGCCGCCAACCGTTCGTACTCTTTGTCCTTTAAATCATTATAGTCAAGGGCATCAGCTTCAGCTGTCATGCCCTTACGTGCTCTAATTTCAGCCAGTAGTGTCGTTCTGTAGTAATCATTATCAAAAATGCCATGAAAGTAGGTTCCTTTCACCGTATTAGATGCATCCACAGCACCGTCGTAGTGTCCAGAGTCCGTCATGAGAAATGGTTTGACGCGATTTGAGCAAAGCGTCGTTTCACCCATATGAATTTCATAGCCACTTAGCCACCATTTAGGATGCTGTAAATGTAACGGATGGTCTAGTAGGTAGCCCTTAGCCTGACGCGTGGTTTTTTCCAGGGCCATGACGGTTTCTACATCTAATAGCCCGAGTCCGTTAATCATCTGAACCGATGATTCGACACCATGCGGATCGGCGATGGTCTTACCTAAGATTTGAAATCCGCCACAGATGCCGATAATCGGCGTTTCCTTTCTGTGTACTTTATAGATGGCTTGATTTAAGCCCGTTTTGATTAACCACTCCATGTCGATAATGGTATTTTTACTCCCCGGGATAATGACCAAATCCGCTTTCATCAGCTCTTGTTCAGAGGTTGCATAATATAGATTCACGTCTTTTTCTAAATCAAATACCGTGAAATCCGTGAAGTTAGACATGTAAGGGAGCTTCACTACAGCGATTTGGAGCGCCATGGCACTTTCTGATCCACCATGATTGAACCGTTCCGTCACACTGTCTTCATCATCTATTTTCAGGTTGTCAATGTAAGGAACCACACCTAAACACGGCCGGTCGATAAGCTGCGTCAGCATCTCAACACCAGGCATCAAGAGTGAAACGTCACCTCTAAACTTGTTGATAAGAAAACCTTTGACGCGCTGCTGTTCCGATTCACTGAGCAGGAGAAACGTTCCATAGAGTGAGGCGAACACGCCCCCTTTATCCACGTCTCCGATGAGAATCACGTCGGTATCAATCAGTTCTGCAAGGCCCATGTTTACCACATCACGGCTTCTCAGGTTAATTTCAGCAGGTGACCCTGCCCCTTCTATGACGATGACGTCATACTCATTTGCTAACGTTTGATACGCGTTTAATATGTGTGGAATCATCAGTTCCTTTGCTGAAAAGTACTGGGTTGCACCCATTTGATCATAAACGACGCCATTTAGAATCACCTGACTGCCCACATCACTGGTGGGCTTAAGAAGTATCGGATTCATCTCGACGCGTGGTAAAACGCGTGCCGCTTCAGCCTGAACGACCTGAGCACGCCCCATCTCTTTTCCATCTGCTGTTATAAAAGAGTTTAATGCCATATTTTGCGATTTGAAGGGGGCGACCTTCATGCCTCGATTACTTAATATTCTACAAACTGCTGCTACGGTGATGCTCTTTCCTACCGAAGAGCCAGTTCCTTGAAACATGATTTTCTTAGCCATCGACGTTTCCCCCTAAAAATGTGTAATAAAAAAGCACACGTCGGAAAACGTGTGCTAGAAATACACTTATAGCGTGGCTATACTGTATGCTCATCACCCAACTTCCCTCCGAAGCGTATGTTGCTCAAAGATCAAGGCAGGTTTCCTGGCTTATAGATCACTTTACTCTCCTATCCTTCCCAAATTTCTTCAGTGGATACTTGGATTTCATCCCTATTTACAGTAGCGGGGGCTGCAGAGGACTTTCACCTCTTTCCCTCTTAGCTTAAATGGCTAAGCACCTTCATCTGTATTCAATTCTTCCTCATTATAACGACAGAACCATACACTGTCAATCATTTATCAAAAACAATTTTTATTTGAGGCTTTGGTCCTGTATGAAATCCAAAACCATCTGTGCATGTCCAACCGCCTTCACATCCCTAAATTCCTTGATCAATTTAAAGTTTTCGTGAAAGATAAATGTGGACCGCTGGGTTCCTTTAACGGCTTTACCATACATCTTTTTATCTTTGATGACATCGAATGCCTTTAAAAGAATACCGTCAACATCACTAATCAAATCCACTAACAGTTTGTTTTTTACGATGAAGCGCTCATGAGAAGACAGATTGTCCTTACTGATGCCATAGACGTGATATCCCAGCGCTCTGAACTCATCATAACGCTCAGAAAATTCTAGGGCCTCTGTGGTGCATGCACTGGTATTGTCTTTTGGATAAAAATATAAAATGAAGTTCTGGTTTTTAAGGGTTTCAAGGTCGATGACCTTACCACCCGTGCATTTCAGTTCAAACGGCGCGTTAAAATAATCCATAGGCCCTCCTTTTAATCGTTCATTTAATCCTTTATAAGTTCACTACCTTTATACCCTTGTTTGTGAAAAAAAACATAATTTTCAGCTAATTCGAGGTTGTGGACATTAACACCTTGTGTTATAATCCATTTAATACTTTCGCGAACACGTGTCCGCGATAGAAGGACACGCCATTTTATCATGGAGGTTTTATGTTAAAAGGAAACTTTTTAATGATCCATATCGATGTGCTTCCTGAGGTCTTTATCAAAGTGGTTGAAGCGAAGGAGCTGATCCGTACAGGAGAAGTGGAATCCGTCGCAGACGCCGTAAAAAAAGTAGGCATCAGCCGAAGCACCTTTTATAAGTACAACGAATTTGTTTTTACCCTTACAGATGGCTTCCTCGGAAAAAAAGCCACTATATCCATGACACTTGACCATCACTCAGGTATTCTCTCGAGGGTTCTGGAAATCATCGCCGCGAACCGAGGCAACATCCTCACCATCAGTCAAAGCACACCCATCGATCGAAAAGCAAATGTCATCATCACACTGGATATCTCAGACATGGCCACGACATTCACCTCACTAACCCAAGAGTTAAAAACCATCGAAGGCGTTCATCGTTTTACTCTGGACGCCATCGAATCAAATGATTAATTATAATTAGACTATATCATAGGGGGACATTCATGAAAATTGCATTACTCGGGTACGGCGTCGTCGGTTCAGGCGTCTATGAGCTCATCAACCAAAATCAAAAAAGGTACATGGAAGAATACGACCAACCCATAGAAATCGTCGGCATATTGGTCAACTCACTTCAAAAATACGCTGATTTACCGCATCATGCATTATTTACTAACGACTTCGAGACACTTTTTAATCTGTCATTTGATATCGCGATTGAAACCATCGGTGGCGTAGAACCTGCCTATACCTACGTGGATCGTTTATTGGCTGCTGGCAAGCCGGTGGTTACCTCTAACAAGGATTTGATCGCTGAGAAAGGCGCACTGCTACACGAGACTGCCAGACAGCATCAGGTGACCCTTTCCTATGAAGCCAGTGTCGGTGGCGGCATCCCCGTTCTCAAGCCCTTACGAGAGTGCCTCGCGGGCGATCAAATCAAGGAAATCATGGGCATCATAAATGGTACCACAAACTTCATTCTCACCAAAATGATCGCAGAAGGGTTAAGCTATGAGGTTGCTCTAAAAGAAGCACAGCGCTTGGGATTTGCAGAGGCAAATCCAACCTCCGATGTGGAAGGACTAGATGCCGTGCGAAAAATCTCCATTTTGACGAAGCTCGGTCCAAAGGTTGCACTCGACTGGAAGCAAATTCCCGTTCAAGGCATCACGAAAATCACGGCTTGCGATGTGGCCTGCTTCAACAAGCTCGATAAAACCGTCAAACTGATCGGTATGTCCCTTTTACTGGAGGATGGCATCTATGCTTCAGTTAGACCGACGGTCATCCCTAAGCATTCGAAGTTCGGCACCATCAATAATGAGTTCAACGCCATCAGTGTCGTGGGCGAGGCCGTCGGGGAGCTGTTTTTCTCAGGCAAGGGTGCTGGAAAAAACCCGACTGCAACAGCTGTCGTGGGAGATGTCATGGACATTCTTCAAAACAACAAGCGAAAAGTAAAATTTAAGCTTGAAACACTTCCTCAAATACGTCATTATCCGCATGACGCAGATTGGATTATTCCACTGGAGGCGGCCTTCGATCATACGCAAACGGCTCTTATGACTGAAAAACTCGGTGGTGTCGATTATGAACTGGTTCATCCTGAGGACAGCTGTGATGCTTATCTTATTCTAAAATCCATAAATGAGGTAAAGTGTCATGAGTTGCTAAATTCACTCTCCATCGCACGTGAAAAAGTTTATTTATCCTTGTAAGAATGGGGTCTTATATGATCAGAATCAAAGTACCCGCCACAACCGCAAATATCGGCCCAGGTTTTGATGCCCTAGGACTCGCGCTTGACATTTTCCAGGAAATAGAAGTGTCACGCGAAGCGATTGGCACCGCTAAGGTTTCCTGGGCTGGAGAAATTCAGGTTCCAGATGATGAGAATTATGTATTAAAAGCGTTAGAATACGCTTACGCGAGAGTTGATTATGAAAAGCCTGGCTATCACATCACCATGTTCCCGAGTCAAATCCCCGTTTCTAGAGGATTAGGGAGCTCTGCGGCAGCTATCGTCAGTGGATTATATGCCGCTAATTTCTTACTGGATTATCCATTTTCGAAAAAAGAGTTGCTTGAAATGGCCAGTGCGCTTGAGGGACATCCTGATAATGTGGCACCTGCCATATTTGGCAATCTCGTCTTATCTACAGCCAGTGAGCTAAAGACTCACTATGCCGTTATCCCCTTTCCAGAGGACCTCGTTCTTAAAGTATTTGTTCCTGATTTTAAGCTAAGCACCGCACTTGCGAGAGGCGCCCTTCCAGCTAAATACGATCGTAAAGACTGTATCGCGAACCTCTCTAGGGTTGGATTACTCGTTCATGCGCTGATGAGTAAGGACTATGATAATTTAACCATGGCACTGGAAGACCAAATCCACGAACCGTATCGCTATCCGCTGATCGAGGACGGCACCGTGCTAAAAAGCGCTGTGAAAACAACCGAAGCATTTGGCCTGTTCATAAGCGGCGCAGGGCCGACCTTAATCGCCCTTCTTCGAAAAGAGGACATGACCTTTGATGCTAAGCTAAAGCTGAACGAACTGCCCTTAAAACACCACTGGGAATGCTTTACCATCGCCGTAAATAAAAGCGGCGCATTCTATGAACCCATCAAGTGAGGTCACTATGAAGATCATCGTACAAAAATATGGCGGAACATCTGTCGCAAATGTAGAGCGTATTAGAAATGTCGCAGCTCGGGTCATCGAAACGAAAAACAAAGGCTTTAGCCCTGTGGTGGTGGTTTCCGCTATGGGAGACACCACTGATGTGTTAATTTCGTTAGCAAAACAGATCAACCCTAAGCCTTCCACTAGGGAAATGGACATGCTCATGGCAACTGGTGAGCAAACGTCTATTGCGCTCCTCGCCATGGCCATCGAAGCCCTAGGCGAAAGGGCAGTTTCATTAACAGGTGCACAAAGTGGCATCAAAACAGACGATTTTTTTTCAAAGGCGAAAATTGATTCCATCGATACCATAAGAATCAAAAAAGAACTCAGTGATGATAAGATCGTTATCGTCGCAGGTTTCCAAGGCGCAACGGATGATGGGGATATCACGACGCTTGGCCGGGGTGGATCGGATACGACCGCTGTGGCATTAGCAGTAGCTCTTGACGCCGAGAAGTGTGAGATTTATACTGATGTTCTAGGGATCTATACGACGGATCCAAGAATCGTCAAAGATGCTTCTCTACTTGAGAGCATCAGCTATGATGAATTACTGGAAATGGCAAAGCTTGGAGCAGGTGTCATGCACCCGCGATCGGTTGAATTGGCAAGAAAAAATAAAATGCCCCTGATTGTACGATCAGCATTTGATTATGGTCAGGACGGTACTGAAATTATTGAGGTGAATGAAATGGAAAAAGCGCAAGTTAGAGGTGTTACCCTTGATGAAGATATCGTTAGAATTTCTGTTCCAAACGTCCCAGACCGTCCAGGAATCGCCTACAAGTTGTTCTCATCACTGATCAACTTAAATGTTCACATCGACATGATTTTACAAAACTTGAACCATGACGGATTTAACGATATTTCATTTACAGTCCCCGTCGATGATCTCGAACGCATACTCTCCACCATCAACGCTTTCGTCGATGAAGTCGGCGCTTCTCCCATCGTCGTTAAAAAAGACGTCGCGAAGCTCTCTATCGTGGGAACTGGGATTACCTCAGACGTAAAAATCGCTTCAGGGCTGTTCGGAAAAATTTATGAACTCGGCATCAACATCGAAATGATTTCTACTTCTGAAATTAAGATCTCTTGCATCATCGACCAGTCACAGGCAAAACAAGCGCTTGAAGAAGTGCATAAGTATTTCGGCTTAAATACTCAATAAGGTTAAAAATCAAAAAGGCGAGGAGCTCCTCACCTTTTTTTATTTAATCGAACTTCGCAGATTCGATAAATGCATGTCTTTTATAAATGATACTGTTTCAAATGGGCATCCATCGCAACAAGCCATTTCAAATAGCGGTTTGCCTCTGAAAAAAACTCACTGGATATTTCGTTTGACCAGCTGAGTAAATCGATGGCACTTCGGTAAAGATAAAATCTCAGCGACTGATTAAAGTCGTCCTCAATCGTCAAATACTTCCTGTACCCTTCAGTAAAGTAAGGGATTAGCTTAGGCTCGATCAAAAAATACTTTCGGTATAATGCAGCAATATCAAAGTGGGCATTATGAACAACCGTCTTTTCAAAATCGAGTATTCCACTTATGTGTATGCCCTCATCAGCGTGTATACTCACGAGTATGTTCCTGCCATCGAAATCACGATGGCACAGCCTACCCAACTTAAGTGGCGTAATGTTCTCATATTCGTCTCTCAAACGACTAACAGCAGTCATCAACGCGTCCTGATCCACGACCGGCTGCGCCATGACCATCTTTATCTGTCTTTCACAGTCACTGATGATATAGTCTCGATAGGCAGTCAGGTCACTTTGACGCTCGGAGGTCCAATCACCAAAATAATCAAAGGTGCGCAGCGCATGAAATGCACCCATTTTTTCCCCGATTTCCCTAAACAAATGACGCTTTTGATCCAAATCAAAATCATCAATCACCTCTTCTAGTACCCAGCCATCGACGTGATTATAGAGTATCCAATCAATTTGATTCCCATATTTACCAGTTGCTAAGATTCTCAGAGGATTAATCGTTTGAACCATCGGAATCACGGTTCTCTCCCGTAATACGCGATGCTCACTTGCTATGAACTTAATGACGAAAAGCTGTCCCGATACCTCAACCTTATATACCCGATTTCGATCATATGAATGATTACCGCATGGGATAACACTGATCCTCTCATGTGGATAAAGTGACCCGAAAATTTCGCTGATTGCATTTTCCATGAACTGATCGTCATTTAAATTCATCTTATTTCCCCCTCACCCAATCATAAGAACGCCTATGACGCTTTTAGCCGTCGATCCACTTCTTTTTTGACCACTGAATAGAGAATTGCCATTAATGGGACTCCCATAAGCATGCCCATGATTCCAAACAAACCGCCGCCAACCGTTATCGCTAAGAATACCCAAAAGCCTCCGATACCAATCGCATCGCCCACAACTTTCGGATAAATTATGTTTCCTTCCAGCTGCTGAAGGATGAGGATGAATATCAGAAAGATAACCGCTTTTGTGGGGCTCTCCATGGCGATGATGAGGAAAGATGGTATGGTGCCAATAAAAGCGCCGACCACGGGCACTAAGCTCGTGAGCGCGATTAAAACGCTGACCAGAGGGGCATAAGGCACACCAAAAATCAAAAGTCCTATAAAGCAAAGCGACCCCAGTATAATGGCCTCAGTTATTTGACCTCCAACAAACTTTGAAAAAATAAAACTAGATTCTTTACCAAGCTCTTGAAGATAGGTTGCTACTCTTTTTTTATTAAATGCTCTGTTCACCTTACTTAATATTTCGATCAACTTCTCCTTTTGTGCTAGTAAATAGATGGAGAAAACTAGACCGAGCAATAAATTAAGGGCGCCAGAAGTAATGCTTAACGTCATGGTTAATAGTTTTAATAAAGTATTTGCTGTAAACTCCGATAAACCGACGAAGAGATTTTTAAAGTTGCCAAAAAGTTCTGTTAGCATTTCCTCTGATAACCCTAAATCGTAATAGAGCTCAGTACCAATCTGTGTGATTTTTTGACCATACTCAGGCAACTTAGAAATGAGTAGCTTTGAGCTTTCTATAACTTGTGGAACGATGAAGAGTATGATCATGACCACAGCTACTATCGTTATGAAATAGGTTAACAATAATGAAAAAGGCCGTTTATTTTTACTGATGAACTTAAAGTTTTTCTCCACAATTTTGCGTGTGAGCAGCTTGTTCTCGATTATACTCATTAATAAGTTGAGTACAAAAGCAATGCCAATGCCGATAATCAGTGGTGTGAATACTGAGAGGATTTCACCCAAGACACTGAGTACACTCGTTAGATTCCTAACGATTAAGTACAATAGGACACCATAAGTAATGAGTATAAAAGGTTTTCTATCGTTTTCCATGATGCGCTCCTTTATGCAATCGTCTTAGTTTCATTAAATAGAAAAAGTGAACATATGTCAATACGTTCACTTTTAAATGGAGCGGAAGACGAGATTCGAACTCGCGACCCTCGCCTTGGCAAGGCGATGCTCTACCACTGAGCCACTTCCGCATATGGAATTCATTTGGATGCTAAAACTTACAAATACCCTCCTAGAAATCCTACGGATTTCCAATGTCGGGCAATTTTTTTTCAAAAAATTGTTGGTGCGGGTAGAGGGACTTGAACAGTCACACGCTTCGCGGTGTCTGTGCCTCTCGTTGCACTCGAGTTCGCTTGAAAAATGCTCCGCATTTTTCTTCTCTCACCCTCACGAGGTTCAAGTCAACTTACTCAAAAATAAAATTTGGTGCGGGTAGAGGGACTTGAACCCCCACGAACTAGTCACTAGATCCTAAGTCTAGCGCGTCTGCCAATTCCGCCATACCCGCACGTCTGTAAATGGTGCTTTGATGATGCTTATCACTATGAAAATGTAATGGCGCGCCCAAAGGGATTCGAACCCCTAACCTTCTGATTCGTAGTCAGACACTCTATCCAATTGAGCTATGAGCGCGCATTTTGAAGCTGGAGGCGGCGACCAGATTTGAACTGGTGAATAAAGGTTTTGCAGACCTGTGCCTTACCACTTGGCTACGCCGCCATGGTGATCCATCCGCGACTCGAACGCGGGACACCCTGATTAAAAGTCAGGTGCTCTACCGACTGAGCTAATGGATCATAATTTGGAGCGGGTGAAGAGAATCGAACTCTCACAACCAGCTTGGAAGGCTGGGGCTCTACCATTGAGCTACACCCGCAATAACATTGGAGCGGAAGACGAGATTCGAACTCGCGACCCTCGCCTTGGCAAGGCGATGCTCTACCACTGAGCCACTTCCGCAAAAATGGTGGAAGTTATAGGGATCGAACCTATGACCCTCTGCTTGTAAGGCAGATGCTCTCCCAGCTGAGCTAAACTTCCATATTGGTGACCCCTAGGGGAATCGAACCCCTGTTACCGCCGTGAAAGGGCGGTGTCTTGACCGCTTGACCAAGGGGCCTAGAATTATAAATGGCTCCAAGGGAGGGATTCGAACCCTCAGCCTATCGGTTAACAGCCGAGTGCTCCACCGTTGAGCTACCTTGGAACATAACGCAAATATTACTTTATCCTTCGATAGGACTCAACAACATAAGTTACAGCGCTCGCTGTGCTCACGGTTGTTGAGCTACCTTGGAACAAACCAGCAACGTTCTACTCTCCCAGGCAGCTACCCGCCAAGTACCCTCGACGCTGGAGGACTTTACTTCTGTGTTCGGTATGGGAACAGGTGTTGCCCCTCCGCCATCATCACTGGATATATACGAGTTTGACTCCGTCAAACTCCCCGACGTTGGAAATTGAAGATTTCCAGGAGGGAATTTTAACGTAACCAACTCAATTTTAGAATGTACTGCCTCCACGAAAGCAAGCTTTCATCGTCGGCTACGCAACGAAGTTGCGTATATTCGTACACTGAAAACTACATATAAATCAACATTTGTTTACAAGTTTGAGGTCAAGTCCTCGACCTATTAGTACCTGTCAGCTGAATACATTACTGCACTTACACCTCAGGCCTATTACCACATTATCTTCATGGGGTCTTACTCCATTTCTGGATGGGAAATCTCATCTTGAGGGGGGCTTCGCGCTTAGATGCCTTCAGCGCTTATCCCGTCC